>ENA-UPTA01000253-UPTA01000253.1-activated-sludge-metagenome-genome-assembly--contig:-NODE-253-length-61888-cov-7.146119_pt1 | contig 61888 bp, 61 predicted proteins | sample MGYA00238184_ERZ773361 | MGnify/ENA primary metagenome ERZ773361 (study PRJEB29100, sample SAMN05720205) | activated sludge metagenome | isolation source: anaerobic digester from wastewater... | reverse complement strand
ATCAGGATTTTTGTGGTATTCTGAGTTTCACTTTTTTCCTGTCTTTTTCTGCTTCACCGTTTCCGAAGCAGGAATCTTATCTTATCAAGTTATATGATAAACGTCAATAAGTAATTCATTCCATGCGTTTATCATATAACATACCTTGATTTTGTCCATTTAATGAAGCTTGCTTCATTGCTGACAGACAGCATCGCTGTCCGGAAGGGACATATATGATAAACGTCAATAAGTAATTCATTCCATGCGTTTATCATATAACATACCTTGATTTTGTCCATTTAATGAAGCTTGCTTCATTGCTGACAGACAGCAGCGCTGTCCGGAAGGGACATATATGATAAATGTCAATTGGTGAGCACAGGAAGTTCTTCTGCGTTCAATTCTTCATCATTCAAGTTATATATTATACTTTCTCCATTATATATAATAAGGTTAATAAGTTTTTTATCCTGACCAAACTGCTCTATCACCTTTTCACAAACAATACTCATATCTTCATCTCTAATTTTGTTTATGGATAGAAAAAAACTTCTTTGTATTATTTTTTGTATTATGTATGATTTAATTCAGAATTTAAATGCAAATAAAAAAGAGGCGGGAGATATGCTCGCCGCCTGTTGGACATCTTTTTGCCTCGTTATATCTTAAATTTGCTTATCAAGGCATTTAGCTCGCCTACAACCTCTGCAAGGTCGTTGGCTATTTGTGCTACTTCTTCTATGGCTGCTGTCTGTTCCTGCATAGATGCGGTTATTTCTTCGGTTCCGGCAGCGCTCTCCTGGGAAACTGCTGCTTGAGATTCTACAATATCAACTATTTTATGTATACCGCTTATAATATTCTCGGTAGCTTCTGCAATTCTGCCAACCTGATTTACAGCTTCCTGAGTCACATTGTTTATCTTGATGAAGGCCTCTTCAGTCTGTTTTACTGCTGTCTGCTGCTCTTCAATTGCTCTTATGGATTTATCTGCCTGTATCTTTGCATTCCCTATGCCGGACTGTATCTCTGCAATTATTTCCGATATCTTGAGTGCTGATTTCGTGGCACCCTCAGCAAGCTTCCTTACCTCATCAGCAACCACAGCAAATCCTTTTCCGATCTCACCTGCTCTTGCCGCCTCAATTGCTGCATTTAAAGCAAGCATATTGGTCTGATTTGCTATTCCGGTTATGACTTCCGTTATATCACCGATTTCATCAGCTCGTTTTGACAAATCATTGATGGAGCTGCCAAGGTCTTCTGCACTTAATACACTTTCCTTCATTTTTTCATTCTGGTACTTGATTATTTCAACACCTGCCAGAACGGTATCCTTGGTAAGTTCAGTATTTTTGACTGTGTCCTCTATATTGAGGGAAATAGCTTCAGCTTTACTCAGAACATCCTTTGCAGTCAACGCTCCTTTTGTAGCACCGTCTGCCTGCTCAGTGGCTCCTTCTGCAAGCTCATTAATTGTTGTTGCTATTTCCGAAGCACCTTTGCTTGATATATCCGCTGACTCAGCCAGCCTTTTACCTGACTCGCTAAGGCTTTTTGTCATCTCAAGTCCCTTTTCTATTATTTCTCTCAGGTTGTTACTCATCACGTTAATGCCTTCGCTAAGCTTTGAAAACTCTTTGCTGGACCTTATATCAATTGTTTTTGTAAGATCTCCTTCGCCGATAGTTTTTAATGACTTCAATAACTTGTTAATTTCATTGGTAACATTTATTTTAAGGAGTATATATATTATAAGTATGCAAAGCACAAGAGCTGCTGCAGATATCATTACAATATTTCTCAAGAACAGGCTCATCCCGGATGTAAATTCCGATACAGGGATTACCGTGCATACTATATATTGTCCGGTATCCTGATATTTCGTAAAATACTCTGTCCCATCCGAAATATACTTGAATTCACCGGAATCACTTTCCCTTATTTTCCTGCCCCAATCATATTCAGCTGCTTTACCGCCCTGTATTGCCATATCCTTATGACTGATTATTTTATCCGATTCTTTATCCACAATAATGACAATGCCGTTTGCACCAAAGCTTGTATCCTTTGAAATGCCGCTTATATCTGCCTTTTCCAATTCACTCTGAAGCTTCAGGCCTGATACTCCAATCAGTATTATCCCCGGTTTATCCTTTCTGGCTACGCCGGCATACTGAAAAAGAGCATTATCTGAACCTCTTACTATTGGATCCTGAACAAACTCAAAGTTGGAATCGGTCAGTGCCGGTAGAAAAGGTTTCATTCTTTCATTATAATTCAAATCCAAACCATAAGAGGTTGCAATCGTACCCCATCTTATTATTCCGTTTTCATCAGTTATATGTATTTCGTCAACCTCCAAGGAAGCTGTCATGTCAAACAAAGCAGAATTGTTCTGAATAAATCCGGGATTTTGTTTAATTACATTGGCCAGAATCTCAGCTTTATTTAAAAATTCCATTTTAAGCTCCATCCTACTGATAGATACCTCTGCGTTCCGTTGAAGAATTATATTCTGAACCTCTTCCAACTTACTCCCTGACAATTGCGACATATTACTCTCGATTAACTTTCCGGTAAAATAGAATGATACTCCGGATAATGATGCAATTGCTGCAATCAGTAGAATAACAATGGGAACAGTGATTTTAAAGCTCAGTCTCATATCATATCCTCCCGCTTTACTATATTAATAATAGCTATTACACAGTTATTACATTTTCTCATATCATTTGATTACTATTATAGCATCTTTTCCCATTTATATCGACAAATATTTACAGAAAGTCATTTATATATACTGTTATTCCCAATATAAAAAAACGTGCTTTTGCACGTTTTTCAGGAATCTTCTCCGCACTTCTTCAATAATTCCTCCCATTTTCTGTCGACATCTTCTTGAATATTATCAATGAGGTGTTTATTTTCATCTGTAAATAAGTGTTTAAATCTTCCCTGGGGCTTCAAATATTCAATAACCGGAAGCTTTTTTTTGGGTTTGTAGTTGAGCTTCCATTTCCCATCTTCAACTTCATACAACGGCCATATACATGTTTCAACTGCCAGCTTGCATATTTCCATAAGATCAGGGGTGTCGTACCTCCAGCCCCTGGGGCAGGGAGAAAGTACATTCATAAATGCCGGGCCCTTAGTATATATGGCTTTCTCTGATTTTTCATAAAGATCCTTAAAGTTTGAAGTTAATGTCGATTGAGCGACATAGGGTATTCTATGGGCAGCCATTACTCCTGTCAGATCCTTCTTGTACTGCATTTTCCCCGGCATTTCGGTACCCTGCGGGCTTGTAGTCGTATCTGCATACCTTGGTGTTCCTGATGACCTTTGAATTCCGGTGTTCATATATGCCTCATTGTCATAGCATATATACACCATGTCATGACCTCTCTCCATCGCTCCGGAAAGTGACTGAAGCCCAATATCATAAGTCCCTCCGTCCCCTCCAAAGGCAATGAACTTATAAGATTCGTTCATTCTGCCTTTTCTCCTTAGAGCAGTATATGCAGCTTCCGCGCCGCTCAGTGTAGCTCCCGCGTTTTCAAATGCTGAATGAATAAATGAATCTTTCCAGGCCGTATAAGGATACAGGAATGTAGATACCTCAAGACATCCTGTAGCCGAACAGCATACGGCATGATCTTCAGGCTTCAATGCTCTTAATACCGTTCTCACCGTAACAGGCGCTCCGCAGCCTGCACACATCCTGTGCCCTCCGGTTAATCTTTCCGGCTTATTCATTACTTGCTTAAGATTATATGCCATGAAAATATCCCGCCTCCTATCCTCTTACACCTATATATCTGTAAGTTTCTCCTATTTGACCTGTTTTTACTATATACATAAGGGAGTTATATACTTCCTCGATATCATCAGCCCTTACATCCCTGCCGCCTAAACCATAAATATAGTTCAAAACCTTTATTCCATCCGCTTTCCCGTAGAGTGCGCTTTTTACTTCAGCACCGACAGGGCCTCCCATTGCAGAATAGCTTTCGGCTTTATCCATTACTGCGAGAGCCTTTACATTTTTCAAGGCTTCCGCGATTTCATCAGCCGGGAAGGGCCTGAACATCCTTATTTTCAGAAGTCCTGCCTTTATACCATTATCTCTCAACTTGTCTGCAACTGTTTTTGCTGTTCCGGCAGAAGAATTGATTATTACAATAGCAATTTCTGCATCATCAAGATTGTATTTCTCGAAATACTCGTATTTCCTTCCGGTAAGTTTTTCAAATTCTTTTGCTGCCTCCAGTATTACTTTTTTTGCATTGATCATGCTCTGAGCCTGCTCTCTTTTATGCTCGAAGCAATGAGCCGGAAGGTCAAGGGGTCCTACGGCTATTGGTTCCTTGTGGTTCAATAGATAATGATCCGGTTTGTATTCTCCTACAAATTCTTTAACCTTGTCATCCTCAAGAAGCTCTATATTCTCTACTGCATGGCTGGTAATAAAGCCGTCCTGGCATACCATGACCGGAAGCAGAACATCTTTGTGCTCAGCAATCCTTATAGCCTGAAGCAGATTGTCATATGCCTCCTGGTTGGTCTCGCTGTACAGCTGTATCCAGCCGGAATCCCTTGCTCCCATTGAATCACTGTGGTCGTTATGTATGTTCAGGGGCCCTGACAGTGCTCTGTTGACACAGGATAAAGTTATTGGCAGCTTCATTGCTGAAGCAATATATAACATCTCCCACATCAAAGCCAAACCGTTTGCGGAAGTGGCAGTCATTGTTCTTGCTCCTGCTGCTTGTGCTCCAATGCAGGCTGACATTGCACTGTGTTCTGATTCTACCGCAACAAACTCTGTCTGCACCTGCCCGTTAGATACAAATTGTGAGAAATACTGGGGTATCTCCGTTGACGGAGTTATTGGGAATGCAGCAACAACATCCGGATTTATCTGCCTCATTGCCACTGCTATTGCTTCATTTCCTGATAACCTTTCCCTTATTGACATGTGCAACTGCACCTCCTATTCTTCTTTATCTTCTTCTTTGATAAAATCTATTGCATCGAAAGGACATACCTTGAAGCATACTCCGCAGCCCTTGCAGTGATCATAATCAAAATCGAGCCTCTTGCTGTCCTTTACAGGAATTGCAGTGTCCGGACAGACCGGCGGACACAGCATGCATTGGGTGCATTTTTCTTCAATCCAGATTGGCCTCATGGATCTCCAGTCCCCTGTCTTATAGCCTTCTGCATTACCCGTCTCATATATAGTGCCTCCCGGGGTTATCTCCTGCCAAGTCACTTCGGGAGTCATCTCTTTTGCTTTCCCTCTCATAGCTCTTGCACCTCCTGCATAGCCCGTTCAATGGCCTTCATGTTCCCTTCAATTATCTCGGGCTTTGTCTTAAACTTATGAGCAAAGGACTCCTTCATATCCTCCAGAAACTTCTGAGGCTCCATAATATTACCGACTACCACCACCGCGCCAAGCATAGGTGTATTGGGAAAATTCCTGCCTATGGTTTCTTCAGATATCTTCCTGGCGTCTATGGTGCAAACCTTGCCCTTGTATCCTTTTAGATGTTTCTTCACCTCATCGGGTTTCTTATCAGTATTAATGATAATTGCACCCGTCTCTTTAAGCCCGGAAGTCACATCAATTGCCGAAATCAAAGACTCATCAACCACTACTACATAATCCGGCTCATAAATGTTGGAATGAATTTTTATCCTTTCGTCGCTTATTCTGTTGTAGGCTGTTATCGGTGCTCCCATCCTCTCAGGGCCATACTCGGGAAATCCCTGAATATACTTTCCTGTGTTAAAAGCGGCATCTGCCAGGAGAAGTGCGGCTGTTTTCGCTCCTTGGCCACCGCGCCCATGCCAGCGTATTTCTATTAACTTGCCCAAAACCTTTCCTCCCTTCATATCTTTTCTTTCTAATACATTGGTATTCTGTGCTATTTTGATTTTTTTATGAAAATAAAAAGTCGATTGATTTCTCAATCGACTTTTTTCTGATTTTTATTTTTAAGCTTCTGCCATCTTCTTGTAGTTTTCGTATTTTTCCTTTGCTTCCTTCTCTGCTTTTGCAAAGAGCTTTTCTGCTTCTTCAGGGAAAGCACCCACCAGGGATGAATATCTTACCTGATTCATCAGGAAATCTCTGAAGCTTGCCTTTGGCTCCTTTGAGTCAAGTATGAAAGGATTCTTGCCTTCCTTCTTGAGTTCAGGGTTATATCTCCACAGGTGCCAGTATCCTGCTTCCACAGCCTGAGCAGTGTTGGCCTGGGTTCTCCCCATGCCTTCCTTAAGTCCGTGGTTGATACATGGTGCATAACAGATTATGAGAGATGGTCCGTCATACTTCTCCGCTTCCTGAATAACCTTCAGGAAATGATTCTTGTCTGCTCCCATACCTACCTGAGCTACATATACATATCCGTAGGTAGCTGCTATCATACCCAGGTCCTTCTTCTTTGTCTTCTTACCGGATGCTGTAAACTTGGCAACTGCTCCGACCGGTGTCGCCTTGGAGGACTGTCCTCCGGTGTTGGAATATACTTCCGTATCAAATACCATTACGTTTACGTTTTCTCCGGATGCCAGTACATGGTCAAGTCCGCCGTAGCCTATATCATAAGCCCATCCGTCACCACCGAGTATCCAGATGGATTTCTTTACAAGCTGGTCTTTCTTGTCAGCTATCTCAGCTGCTATTTCTTTTGCTCTTCCGCTTAATGCACTCATATTGTAAAGAAGGGGAAGTATCTTTTCTGCTGCTGCTTTGCTTGCATCTGCATCATCCTTGCCATCCAGCCATGCTTTATATGCTTCCTTATATTCATTAGGCATATTCAAAGCCAATGCTTCTGTCATTATTTCGGCAAGCTTCGCTCTTATCTGATTTACAGCTACCGCCATACCAAATCCATATTCTGCATTGTCTTCAAAGAGGGAATTACCCCAGGACGGGCCTCTTCCATTTGCGTCCTTGCAGTATGGAGTTGAAGGTGTTGAAGCGCCCCAGATTGATGAACATCCTGTTGCATTCGCTATCATCATTCTTTCACCAAAGAGCTGAGTCACAACCTTGATATATGGAGTTTCGCCGCAGCCTGCGCATGCTCCTGAGAATTGGAGATATGGCTGTGCAAACTGGCTGCCTTTTATAGTTGACTTTGTCATTAAGTTGTCCTTAACAGGTACAGTCATTGCAAAGTTCCAATTATCAATACCTTTTTCTGTCTGAGTATCAAGGGGCTTCATTACAAGTGCTTTTTCTTTTGCAGGGCATATATCTGCACAATTTCCGCAGCCTGTGCAATCCAATGGGCTTACCTGCATCCTGTAAGATACTCCTTCAAAACCTTTTCCTGAAGCTTTTATTGTTTCAAATCCTGCAGGTGCTTTCTTTAATTCATCTTCAGCTACAAGCACAGGTCTTATTGCCGCATGAGGACATACAAAGGAGCACTGATTACATTGTATGCATTTTTCCTTCTGCCACTCAGGTACAAATACTGCTATTCCTCTCTTTTCGTATGCAGCAGTTCCCATTGGCAAATGTCCGTCTGCATACTCAACAAATTTACTTACCGGAAGTGTATCTCCTTCCTGCCTGTTCATAGGAATAAGTACATTCTTTATAAAATCAGGAACATCCACTGCCGCTGCCGCTTCTTCTTTTGCACTGCTCCAGCTTTCCGGAACTGTAACTTTTACAAGCGCATCGGTTCCCGCATCAACAGCTTTGTAGTTCATTTCAATAATCTTCTGGCCTTTCTTGCCGTAAGTTTCTGCAAGAGACTCCTTAAGGTACTTTACAGCATCTTCTATCGGAATAACATTGGCCAGTTTGAAGAATGCAGATTGCATTATCATGTTGATTCTGTTTCCAAGGCCTATTTTTACGGCAATATCTGTCGCATTGATTATGTAGAACTTGATTTTATGATCTGCGATATACTTTTTCATATTTGCAGGCAGATTCTCTTCAAGCTCGTCTGCATTCCATTTGCAGTTCAATACGAAAGTGCCGCCGTCTTTAAGTCCCTTTATTACATCATACTGATGAACATATGCCTGGTTGTGGCATGCTATGAAATCAGCCTCATCAATAAGATATGGGGATTTTATAGGCTTCTTGCCGAATCTGAGGTGGGAAATGGTTACACCCCCGGACTTCTTGGAGTCATAAGCAAAATATCCCTGGGCATAAAGATCGGTCTTATCGCCTATAATCTTTATTGCACTCTTATTTGCTCCAACCGTACCGTCGGAACCCAAACCCCAGAACTTGCATCTTATTGTTCCTTCGGGAGCTGCATTGATATTTTCCTTTACTTCAAGGGAAAGATTTGTAACATCATCTACTATACCTATCGTGAATCCGTCTTTTGGCTCGTTAGTCTTCAAATTATCAAAAACAGCTTTAATCTGTGACGGTGTAGTATCTTTGGAACCAAGCCCGAATCTTCCTCCAACTATTAATGGAGCATTTTTCTTGTTATAGAACATTGAACGAACGTCAAGATATAATGGTTCTCCTGTTGATCCGACTTCTTTTGTCCTGTCAAGTACAGCAATTTTCTTCACTGTTTTTGGAAGTACATCGAAGAAATACTTTTCTGAGAAAGGCCTGTAGAGGTGTACCTTTACAACTCCTACCTTTTCACCTTTTGCCATTAAATAATCTACCGTTTCCTCAACAGCATCCGTCACAGAACCCATTGCTACTATGATGTTTTCAGCGTCAGGCGCCCCGTAATAGTTAAAGGGTTTGTATTCTCTGCCTGTCAGCTTGCTTATTTCCTTCATATAGTCTGCTACTATGTCCGGAACTGCGTCATAATACTTATTGCAAGCTTCTCTTGCCTGGAAGTATATATCAGGATTCTGAGCAGTACCTCTTGTTACCGGGTGCTCCGGATTCAAAGCATTTTTCCTGAATTCATCCAATGCTTTCTTGTCAAGAAGTTTTTCCAGGTCTGCATAATCCATTACTTCTACCTTCTGAACCTCGCTGGAGGTCCTGAAACCGTCAAAGAAGTGTACAAACGGAACTCTTGATTTGATTGCAGCCAAGTGAGCAATACCGCCCAGATCCATTATTTCCTGTACTGAACCGGAAGCAAGTAAAGCAAATCCTGTCTGTCTTGTTGCCATTACGTCCTGATGGTCTCCAAATATTGAGAGCGCGTGGCTTGCCAATGCACGGGCAGATACGTGGAATACGCCCGGAAGCAATTCTCCGGCAATCTTGTACATATTTGGTATCATAAGGAGCAATCCCTGTGATGCTGTAAAGGTTGTAGTTAATGCACCCGCTGCAAGGGAACCGTGAACTGCTCCTGCAGCTCCTCCTTCTGACTGCAGCTCAACAACCTTTACCTGTTGGCCAAAAATGTTCTTCAGTCCATGGGCGGACCACTCATCAACATTTTCAGCCATTGTGGATGACGGTGTAATCGGGTAAATTGCAGCAACTTCCGTGAACGCATAAGCGACATGCGCAGCTGCGGCATTACCATCCATTGTTTTCATCTTTTTAGCCATTGCTAAACCCCCTAATATAATAATAAATGGTCATTTGTAGTTAATTTATCAAAGAACGCCACTTTTAGTATATTAAACATTCATTTCATTGTCAAATTAAAAGCATTGAACCCTTAAAAAATAATAACCACCCTCATCCATGTCTCTCAATGGGTAAAGGCAGTTAGTTATTTTTTGGTCAATTTTATAATTATGAACATCTATCAATTATTATTCATCTGACAAGTTTTTTCAAACCTGCTACAAAATATATTGCAGGAACAATAAAAGTATTATCCCGGGGATTCCCAAAAATCCTGCTACCAGTGCTGTAATTGGGTTTATCCCTATGGAGAGGCCTGTGAGTCCGCTGAAAATATTGATTGCAAATAATGCAACCGCCCCTATTATACCGTTCATTACCAGTTTGACAATTATTTTAATAGGCAAGACCAGCAATACACCTATAACATAGACAGCACCTATGGCAAAAAATACTGCCAGTATTGAGAATACATCTATCTGCGGCAACTTGAATCCCCCCCGGTAAGTTATAAAGATCGTATGTTTATTTATATTACTCTTTTCGTATTTTATTACAAGTTTTGTACAACTATTTTATCACAGGCCGGCTATATCGTCACGCTGAGCCCCTTGTCCTTTGCAAGCTTCAGCAGATAAACATATTGTGATTTGGCAGCTTCCATTCTGAATATTGCATGATCTACAAGCTCAGGGGCGGTTACATTGTCAAAATAGTTTTGTGCGTCATGCATTTCCTGCTTTGCTATAAGTATCGTATTTATCAGCTCCGCATTTTCGTCCCTTTCCCTGGTGCCCATCATGCTATTCAGCAAACAGTCTATAATATCCTCTATCTGTTTATTTTTCTTAGGCTCCCTATCTGCCAGATTCGTGGACATAAATAAAACACCTCCGTTATTATTACTAATTTATCCAAGAATTAGCAATAATATTCTGAGGTGTACTCTATTTTAAGATAAATTTAGCCTATATTTCCCTTCTGCCTTCAAGGGCCTTCATCAATGTCACTTCATCCGCATATTCAAGGTCCCCTCCTACAGGTACACCGTGGGCTATTCTGGTTACCTTGATCCCGATAGGCTTCAACAGCCTGGAAATATACATAGCTGTCGCTTCTCCTTCTATATTCGGATTAGTCGCCAGTATTATCTCCTTTATTTCATTGTCAGCCACCCTCTGAAGAAGTTCCTTGATTCTGATCTCCTCCGGCCCTATGCCTTCCATGGGCGATATCGCTCCGTTCAATACATGATACAAGCCTTTGAATTCTCTTGTCTTCTCCATTGCGACAACGTCCTTGGGATCCTCCACAACACATATGGTACTGCTGTCTCTTTTTGCATTAGCACAGATATCGCATAGATCAGAATCCGTGATATTGCAGCACACCTTGCAATATCTGATATTTCTCTTTGCACTTACTATAGAGGAAGAAAGCTTCTCTACATCTTCGGAGGACATGTTGAGTATATGGAATGCCAGCCGCTGTGCTGTCTTGTTGCCTACTCCGGGAAGCTTCGAAAGCTCATCTATAAGCTTGGCTATAGGAGCTGCATAAAAACTCATTAGAATAAACCTCCGGGTAAATTGAGCCCTCCGGTTAACTTGCTCATTTCTCTGCTTATCATTTCATCCGCTTGTCTTATAGCTTCGTTAACAGCCGCAGTGATAAGATCCTGGAGCATTTCTGCATCATCAGGGTCTATAACTTCGGGTTTTATTGTTATTGATAGTATCTCTTTCTTTCCGTTGGCTACTACGGTTACGGCCCCTCCGCCGGCGCTGGCTTCAACGCTTCTCCCCTCTATCTCCTCCTGAAGCTTTGCCATTTCTCTTTGCATTTTCTGAACCTGCTTCATCATATTATTCATATTCCCTCCCATTCCGGGGAATCCGCCTTTACCCATTTCTTATTCCTCCTCTTCTTCAACAACTTCAACTTTATCCATGCCTGCAAATTCAATAGCAGCTTTTACAATGCTGTCCTGTTCATCTTCTTCCTCACCGGAAATAATACACTTTATCTTAAGAGGTGCCCCGAAGTATTTTGATGCGGCTTCCTCCACATCTGCCCTGTTTGCAGGCAGTTCAAGGGCTTCTTTGGAAAACACCCCTTCTTTTTCAAAGGATAATACCATTATGCCTGACTCCGCTTTAACCGGCTTTGCCATTGCCAGATAAGTCCTGAGCCTGATTTTCCCGCGGACTTTCATTTCCTGAATAAAACCGGGCCATTTTTCGATTATGCTCCCGCTGTCCGGATTCGATACTGCGGTTTCCTTTGATTCTGCGGCTGCTTTTTCTTTTTTTACTGCCGCTTCCCTTTTCTCTTCCTGACCTGCTGCCTTTGGCTTATCTGCGGCCTTCAGGTCAAAACTTCCTTTCGAAATACGTTCCTCCAGTTTTGACAACCTTGTGAGTATACCCTCCAAGCTTTTTTCCTCTCCGACCCGGCACATTTTTACCAGTGCAACTTCCAGCAAGATCCTTGGATTGACCGACCACTTTGCTTCATTTTCCAACTCGGAAAGGCAGTTGATACATCTTACGATATTGTTTTTATCATAACTGCCGGATTGTTTCTTAAGCTGCTCAATTCCCTCCTTTGACATATCTATCACATCTTCACAGTTTGTCACAACTTTAGCCATCAGAAGATTCCTGTAATGTACCAGCAAATCTCTGATAAACTGGCTTATATCCTTCCCTCCTGCCGCTACCTCATCAATCACCTTTATTGCCGTCCCGGCGTCCTCTTCAAGTACTGCTTCCGCTATTCTGAACAAATATTGGTTGTTCACAATGCCCAGTACCTCAAGTACATCATCGTGGGTTATTTTTTTGCTGCCGTAAACCGCACATTGGTCAAGGATACTCAATGCATCTCTCATTGCCCCGTCGCTGTTTCTTGCAATAAGCTTTACTGCATCCTCTTCCGCTTCCAAGCCCTCTTCTCTGCAGACAAACTTCAGCCGCTCAACTATTTTTTCGCTGCTTATTCTTTTAAAATCAAACCTCTGGCATCGGGATAGAATTGTAGCCGGCAGTTTATGAGGTTCAGTTGTTGCCAATATGAACAATACATATTCCGGCGGTTCCTCCAGGGTTTTGAGAAGTGCATTGAACGCCTCATTTGTTAGCATATGAACTTCATCTATTATATATACCTTATATTCGCCCAAGGTAGGCGTGAACCTTATTGCTTCCCTCAAATTCCTTATGTCGTCTATTCCCCTGTTTGAAGCGGCATCTATTTCATATACATCTATTGAGTTTCCGTCATTTATACTGACACAACTCTCACATTCATTGCAAGGATCAATCCCATGAGAGGCCTTGCAGTTCACTGCCTTGGCCAAAAGCTTTGCAGTAGTGGTCTTGCCCGTGCCTCTGGTGCCGCAGAACAAATATGCATGGGAAAGCCTGCCGCTCTCAAGCTCATTTTTCAATGTCACTGTTATATGTTCCTGGCCGCATATATCCTCAAACCTCTGGGGCCTCCATTTTCTGTATAAAGCCGTATACATAGTTATCCTCCATGTGTTATTCCTGTACAATAAAATATTAGCATAATAAAGCGTCATAGTAAATTAACTATAAAAAAAATGCTCATTCCTGAGCATTAGAAGAATTCAATTTCTTCGTCGTTATATATTCTCTCCAGGATCTCATGTTTTGTCAGAAATACTTTTTTCAGAGTCTCTGCCACAGTTGAGTCAAACTGTGTACCTCTGTGCATGACTATTTCATCTATACCCTGCTTCATACTCCTTGATTTTCTATAAGGCCGGTTGGAGGTTATCGCATCAAAGGCATCTGCAACACTTATTATCGAAGCCATAATCGGTATTTCGCCGCTCTTTATCATATCAGGATAACCTTTGCCGTCGCATCTTTCATGGTGATGCTTTATTGCTTTTAAGACATTCTCTCTCAGGCCTATTTTGGATACTATCTTATAGGCTATTTCCGGGTGCTGCTTGATAATATCGTATTCCTCTTTAGTGAGGGCTCCGGGCTTATTCAGTATTGAGTCGCTGATACCGATCTTCCCAATATCATGAAGCAGCCCCGCCACCCAGATATCTTCAATAAAATTCTTTGGGTAATTCAATTCGGAAGCAATAAAGGAAGCATACTTGGCAACTCTTATGGAATGACTCTCCGTATATTGATCCTTTGCTTCGACCACCGATACCAGGCTCCGCACAGTTTTGTGGTATGACTGCTTCAGAGACTCATAAGCTTTTGCATTGTCTAAGGCAATGGCAATACTGTTTGTCAATGAATTTAATAACTCAATAAGTTCCTCGCTGGGAATCTGCTTCAGGGTAATGCTCAAGACGCCAATTACCTTGGATTTAACCATAATCGGAGTAAAAACAATACATTTGGCATCATGTTCTTTATTCAGCCTCATAAAATATTCGTGAGGAACTTTCTCATTATCAAGATCTATTATATATATGGATCCGGTTTTCACCGCTCTGCCTATTACGTCCTCCCTTATATCAATGGTACCTATGTCATACATCTCGGTATTTATTCCTTTCATAGCTTTAAGCTCCAGCTTGTATGGATCCTTTTCATTTATAAGCCTTATTGTGCAAGCCAATGATTCGGTTATGTCAGTGACCTGGTTAACAACTGTAATGAGCATGGTGCTCAAATCCATTGTGGAATTCAAGGCATTGCTTATTTTGTTAAGGGTTTGCAGTTCACTGTTTTTCCTTCTGAGCTGTGCATCCGACTCGTTAAGCTGTGCGACTGTCGCCCCTAATTGTCCGTAAGAGGCTTCCAATTCAATATTTACATTATGAAGCTCTTCATTGTTGGCGTAAAGTTCTTCTGTCCTCTTAACCAGGTCAGTATATGTTTTATTGAGGTTACTTGCCATCTCATTAAAAGCATCGGCTACTTCCCTTATTTCGTTATCACCTTTTACAATAATCCTGTTATTCAAATTGCCTTCTGTAGTTGCTTTGACCCCATCCCTCAGCTTTATAAGAGGAGTTGTTATTGAATTGGACATAAAAAATGAAGCCGCAATTCCTATGAGAATACAAAGTATTCCCGAAGACATTATAGATCTGTTGATATTTTGATTCATAACACCGAAGGTGCTTTGAAGCATTTGAGCATCTATGAGGGATAGAACCTTCCATCCGGCGGAATTGATAGAAGAAAAGCTGCAAAGCCAGTTTTTGCCTGCATAACTGAATTCTTCATAGCCTTCATCCGATTTAAGTATGGAATCTGCCGCAGGGCTAAGAAAAAAGTCTTTATCGGTTACATTGACAATTTCGCTGTACTTATTTCCGCTGTGGTATTTTACATAGCCTGCCGGATTGACAAGAAATACCTCTGCATAAGGCAGATACTTTGCGTTGGATAACAGATTTTCAAAGGTCCATAAAGATATGTTTCCGACCAATACCCCTGAAGCTTTGTTATTATTATCCAGCAAAGGTATGGACATCCCTACGCATTGAACTCCGCTTAAGGTTTCTTTATAGGATTCAAGCCACACCAGTTCCTGGGCCTTTCTTGCATTAATATAGCTGAACAGTAACGTATAATTGATATCGGGCTTTAAGTAGCCCGGATTGCCTGTATAGACTGAATTATCAGGCATAATAATGGATAAGTTCCTGAAAATTAGATTCACACTGTTCTGATCTCTTAGAAAAGCATTTAGGTCGGCAGTCTGAGGATCCAAAAAACTATATGCCTGAGCAACTGATTTTAACACCATTTCATGTTGATACATCTGCTGTCCGATTTTACTGAATTGGTTCTGTATGTACATGTGGTTGAAGCTTCTGAAATCCTGCTGCATTTTTTTGTAATAAGAATCATAAATAAAAGCCCATGACACCGCAAAGGGGATTATAGATACTATTAAAAAATACAGTAGCGTTCTAAGCCTAAAATTTATTCTGTTCATGACAAAAAATCCCCCCTCTGTACATAATTCGGCATCATTTGTTAGTATTATTATACCTGTAAAGGAATTAATATCAAAATAGTCTTCATAAATAAGTCCTAAGGCTTGGTTCTAGTTCTGAAGGCCTATATATAATGTAAAATAAAAAACTTGTTTGCACAAGTTTTTAGTATATGGCCGTGCACCTTCCCTCGACGTGCACCTACAAGCGTTACCCGGGCAGTTAGCTCCAATCAGGCAGCCCTGCGGCACATGAAAGGGTTCACTTACCGCTGCTTCCTTCCGGACCTGACGGGGTTCATGAATTTCCATTGCGCAGGACCCAATCATCAACACCACTTACCAGGGGCAGTCCTTACAGGCGAACGCCTCAGCAAAGGAATTCAACCCTGCTGTTGCGGATTGCAGGTTACAGGGCACCGCAGTCTCCCCATCTAGCACGGCCAAGATTGTTAACTTTTTGTGATTAATATATTTTGATATATTTAGCTATTTAATTATAAGCTTTCGGATATTTGATGTCAATGCGTCAAAATAGGCTTTTATTGAAGCATTTTACAATTGATGATTGGTATTATAATATGAATACAGACAACACTATTATCATAGATACTTTTGCAAAGGAGCTGCTATTTTGAAAAAAAGCCTATGGATTGCTCTCGCACTTATTATCGGAATTCTGCCGGGGTTTTTTCTGGTTTTTAATTTTATGTTTTCTGATATAATATCCCTCAATGAAAGAATCCTCTCTTTCCTGATAGTAATTGCAGCTTATCTGATCCTGGGGGCGGCCTTCGGGCTGGCCGGAAGTGATATAGGCTGGAAATGGGGAATATGGATCAGCCTTCCTGCTGTTATTATTGCATTGGCCTATTCCTTCAGCGAGGCAGGCACGCTGGCGATAAACCTCGCTTATTCGGCAAGTGCGCTTGGTTCCTCCGCTATAAGCGCTTACTTAACCTCAAAGTTTTTAAGAAAACGAAAGCAGTGACGGATTGCGTCACTGCTTTTGACCCTGTTTCTAAATATCTTTCAGTCCTGTTTCTAATTCGGATTTTGTTATTGAGCCTTCCATATACTTTGAATTAATCAATGCTATCTTTTCAAGCTTCTTGAACTCCTCATCCTCAAGCTTAAACCCGAAGTTGCATTCAGGACAGCTGAAGTAATAAACGGTATCACACTGCACCAAGGGTATGCTCAGAATCCTGAAAAGCCTGAAGGTCTCGTAAATACTGTAATAATCGTTATTATTACAGTTTTCACACTTGGACGCTATTCTGAACAATGCTTTGTTTTCTTTTTTAATACTGCTAATCTGGTCAACATAAACATTTCCTACGTATTTTGTCCTTGCTATATCCTTCCCCCAAAGCCCCACAGCATATCACCCCTCGCAATATCCAACCGGAAACTATTTATGTATTGTATATTCTATCAATAATTTCAAAATCCTTCCCGCAAATCCTATAATTGTAATGAACCGTGCTTTCCAAACTTTAAATAGACAAGCCCCTTTCATTTCTGCTAGAATAACTATATTCGGGACATCTTCATCAAATGTCTGCCTCAAAATATATAGGATGTGATAACGTGAAAAAATATGAAGCTTATTTGCCTTATTTGGCAGGATTTACAGTAGCATTAATTTTTGGATTGTCCTTTATGTTTACAAAACAAGCCCTGGAAACTCTGCCTACAGCTCTTCTTCTTTCCTCCCGTTTCTCTTTGGCTGCGTTACTGCTGACCTTTCTATGGCTGTCAGGCGCCATTAAGATAAACCTTAAAAACAAGCCCTTAAAGAAGCTTATGCTGTTATCTCTGTTCCAGCCGATCGCATATTTTATTTTTGAAACAACCGGTGTAAAGCTTACATCCTCATCGGAAGCAGGAATTATGATTGCTCTGATACCCGTAGTTGTATCAATTTTTGCTGCAGTATTCCTCAAGGAAAGGCCGAGCAAATCCCAGCTGTTTTTTATAGCCGCTTCCGTCTTAGGTGTGATATTTATAGTTTTGATGTCCGGCAGCGAAGACAGCACAGGTCATTTTGCCGGAATACTCTTTCTCTTCGGAGCAGTACTGACCGCCGGAGTATATAATATTCTTTCACGAAAGTTTTCTGCCGACTTTACTCCTGTAGAAATTACCTTTGCAATGATGTGGGCAGGGGCAGCAGTATTCAGTATTGTATCAGCGGTAACAGGAATGATTAACGGCAATCTTGATGATTATATTACTTACTTAAGCTCGGCAAGCACGTTGATTCCCATTCTTTATCTGGGAATTCTCTCTTCTGTGTGCGCTTTTTTTATGATGAACTATATGCTTTCGAAGATGCCTGCTTCAAACTCTTCGGTATTCTCTAATCTTACCACTGTAGTATCAATAATTGCCGGCGTTTTTATCAGGCATGAGGCCTTTCATTGGTATCAGTTTGCAGGAAGTGTTGTTATTATCCTCGGGGTCTGGGGCACAAACCGCTGCAAGCCCCGGCATGAAATACAGCTTTAAAACAAATAAGAGACAGTTGCCTGTCTCTTACTTATCTAATCATTGCTGGCAGTCAGCTTAACAGTAAGCGTCTTGTATTCATTTGCCTGATTGTACACTTCTATTTTTACTGTGTCTCCCACCTTATGCTTTTGTATCTCTGCTATCAGATCTTCAATTGTGAGAACCTTCTTATCATCTATTTTTGTTATGATATCGCCTCTTCTGACTCCGGCCGCTTCTGCACCGCTGCCCGGTATTACTAGCCTTACATAAACACCTTGAATCAACTTGTATTCTTCAGCCTCTTCCTTGCTTATGGTTATTCCCTGTATTCCAAGAAATGGCCTTAATACCTTCTTGTTGTTTATCAGGTCCTCAATAATAGGCTTTGCCTCGTTTATCGGAATGGCAAAACCCATCCCCTCAACTCTTGTTTCTGCAAACTTTATTGTGTTAATCCCTATGACCTTTCCTTCGCTGTTTACCAATGCCCCTCCGCTGTTTCCGGGATTTATTGCGGCATCAGTCTGGATAAGCTTTATGGAATCATCTCCTATGCTGACCGTCCTGTTGAGTCCGCTTATTATTCCCGCTGTAACCGAGCCGGCATATTCGGTGCCCATCGGGCTGCCTATGGCAACTGCCAATTCTCCCACCTTAAGTGCTGAAGAGTCTCCAAGCTCCGCAACCGTCAGATTATCCGAGTCAACTTTTATTACTGCCAGGTCTGTCTGGGAATCGCGCCCTATCAGAGTTGCTTCAAGCTCTTTGCCGTCATGGAGTATTACTATTATATCGTCAGCCCCTTCAACTACATGGTTGTTGGTTACTATATGGCCCTGCTTGTCGATTATGATTCCCGAGCCTGTTCCCTGGCCTTCAAAAATCCTGCCGAAAAAGTCTCTGGTTCTCGTCTTAAGGCTGATAGCAACTATTGACGGTGAAACTTTTTCCGCAATGGGCACTACAGGCGATACCGTCCCGCTGTATACAATTTTGGTATTATCCACGGCTGCTGCATATACATTGTTTGCATTACTTCCGGGACTAGGCAGAAAATTGTCTATCCCGTATCCGAAAATCGTGCCGAGCCCAAGCCCTAAAGCAAGCACCAAAGCTATGAATTTTCTGGAGCTTTTCTCCGGCTTCCTTTCAATAACTTCCCTGTAAAAGGTATTGTTCATTTCGTTGTTTTCATTATTTTCTTCAAAAAATTCGCTCATATCTTATCCCTCCTAACGGATGTACTTGAACTATACTATAAATATAATCCAAAGTTTTGAACAAAATATGAACAAATTGTAAACTTTAAGCTTTTTCAATAGTTAATGTAAATTTTACATAACCTTCGCCGCTGGAGACCCATATCCTCTCACCCAACTGGCTGATTATTTCCCTGACGATGGCAAGCCCTAATCCGTATCCTCCTTTGTGAAGGCCTCTTGAAGTATCCCCTTTGTGGAACCTTTCCCATACTCTGTTAAGCTCCTCAGAGCTTATCGATTTTCCGGTATTGGTAATCTCCACTTTTATCCTGTCTTCCTTTGTTGATGTCCTTATCTCAATGCTGCCCTTTTCCGGTGTGAATTTTACTGCATTGTCCATAAGATTGGAAAGCACCCTTTCAAGCAGTACCTGATCAGACAATACGAAGGTTTTCTCTTCAAACATGCTGAAAACTACATCAAGTTTTTTCTCTGTTATGCCTTTTTCATATGCAACAAGCTTCCTTCTTATTGTCTCATTAAGCTCAAAGGCTTCCTTCTTGATTTCAAGGCTTCCTTGCTGCATATTGCCAAGCTCCAGCAGTTCATTGGTCATCTTTATCAATCTGTTGCTCTCATCCAGAACTATGTTCAGATAATGCTCCCTTTTATCCTCAGGTATAGTACCATCAATCATTCCTTCAATGAAACCCCTGATTGAAGTCATCGGCGAGCGCAGGTCATGGGATATGTTCGCAATCAAATTCCGCCTGTTCTCTTCTATTCTTTCCAATGACTTCGCCATATTGTTGAAGCTGTTGCCAAGTTCTTCAATTTCATCTCCCGTATTAATATTCAAGCGCTTGTGGAACTCCCCTCCGGCAATTACCTTTGCAGCTCCGCTTATTTCCTTTAATGGTTCAGAAATCCTCCGTATCTGGATATACAGGATTGCATAAGCAATGGCAACGGAAATCAGAATAACCCAAAGCGTCAGTCTGTATATTTCTCTGAAATTTTCCTGTATCTCAAGAAGTGAAGCGTGTACCAGCACCCCTCCGGAAAACCTGTTGTTGACAAATACGGGATAGCCTACGGTCAAAGAAGATTCACCAAGCATCCCGTCAAAATTACCTCTCTCCTCAATACTTTCCCCTTTTGCAAGGTTTCCGATCTTCTCTTCCCTAACCTGCCTGCCCAGCAGCCTTTCTTCGTTGAGCCCGGAAACGGCAACTATTATTCCATCACTGTTTATAACCCAGATATGAGCATCCAAAAACCTGTCCAGGACCTGCAAATCATTAATAAGACTCCTGGAATTGGGATTCCCCGAATAAAGCACTGTTGCAGCTTCCCTGGCCACCTTCCTGCCCTGCTCATACAGAAGCTCTTTCCTGTTTTCGATGAAATACTGGTCGAATATCCTGAGAAGTGACAAGGCCAGTATAGCAAAGCCTATTATTATTGCTACGCCATAGGTTATGAACAATCTCTTCTGTATGCTGTTCTTCATCATCTCACCTCAAATTTATAGCCCACGCCCCAAACAGTCTTTATTTCCCATCTGCCCGCTTCATCACTGAACTTCTCCCTGAGCCTTTTTACATGAACATCCACAGTCCTCGAGTCACCCATGAAATCGTATCCCCATAGTTTTCCCAGCAGCTGTTCCCTCGTAAAAACCTGATTTGGATGGCTTGCAAGGAAATAGAACAGCTCCAGTTCCTTCGGTGGTATGTCCGCCTTCCTGCCTTGGAATGTAATGCTGTAATCGCTTTTGTTAATTACCAGCTGAGGATATACAACTTCTTCAACTATTGTATCAGAGCCCATGGTTCTTCTGAGCACTGCTTTTACTCTTGCAGTAAGCTCCTTCGGTTCAAAAGGCTTTACAAGATAATCATCCGCTCCCAGTTCCAGGCCCAGTACCTTGTCAAAGGTTTCTCCCCTTGCGGTAAGCATAATAATGGGAATACCGCTTATCTTCCTTATTTGCCTGCATACCTCATAGCCGTCTGTTTCCGGAAGCATAATATCAAGAATGACAAGATCCGGAGTCCATGAACGGAATACATCAAGAGCAGTCCTGCCGGAGTATACCGTCTTTACCTCGTACATCTCCTTCTCCAGGTACAGCCTTATAAGGTCCGCTATATTGAAGTCGTCATCAACAACCAGTATTTTGGCTTTCATATCTTTTACCACCGCCTATTGAACATCTTTTTGCCTCGTTTTATCCATTATGATACATCAATGTCTGTGATAATTCAAATGCATAGAAAAATAGATGTCAAAAGCCCTTGCCGCTGCATAGATTTATAGCAGGGGGTATGCAATATGTATGATGAGCTGCACAGGCACAATTTTGAGGGCAGGACCGGCCGGAAAGCCTCGCATTTCCATAATTACTCCGGAGTGACAACCAAAAATCCCGACTTCGAAGGCCATGTACACTACATGTCCGGTTATACAACCGAGGAAAATGAACATATTCACTACTATTCAATATTAACCAGTCCGGATTTTCAGGTGGATGGCGGACATGTACATTTCTTTCAATGCATAACAACTATGGACAGCGGCCATTATCATCTTATATACGGTTATACCAGTGTTTATACGGAATATTAGAAAATTGCACGGCAATTTTCAGACACGAGATTCGAGACGCGAGACGCGAAATTTAGGGTTAGGCTTCTAAGTTAAGGATTACGAACACTTTTATGCCTCTTGCTTTTGTGGTAATATAATTATACACAGAAGTCAAGGAGGCATACAACTGCAATGACAGAAAATGAAAAACAAGTATACGAAGTGCTGAATCAACTGAAAATTCCATATACACAGTATGAACACGTACCGGTATATACAATTCAACAGCTTGATGAATTAAATATGGATATGAAAGGTAAGCACTGCAAGAATCTCTTCGTCAGAAATGACAAGGGCGACAAGCATTACCTTATTATTGTCTCCCAGGAAAAGAGGGCAGACCTTAAAGACATTGCCAAACAGATTGGCAGCTCCCGCTTAGGCTTTGCTTCGGAAGAAAGACTGATGAAGCACCTTGGGCTGACTCCCGGTGCAGTCACTCCCTTCGGCCTGCTGAATGATGAGGAAAAAAAGGTAACTGTACTTGTGGATGAAGACCTTAAGAATTCAATACATATATGCTTCCATCCCAATGTAAATACAGCAACTGTATCGCTGCTTTTTGACGACTTCATAAAGTTCTTGCAGTGGAAAGGCAACGAATACCAATTCATAAAAATTTGAGGCATGGGGACGGAGGGACACGGGGACATGGGGACATGTCCTCGCGCCGCATTATTCTTCTACTCCATTAACCTGTTTTCCAGTATCTGATCCATGGAGAAATCCTCCACGCCCAGGTAATATACCGCCGTATCAATCAAGGCTTCCATAGGCAGAAGTCCTATTATTTCACTGCCGGCAATTGTAACGCCGTATCTGGCCGCTTCTATTCTGATAAGCTCAAAGGCTCTGTAAAGAGCGGTCTTTGTATAATCAGTCATATTCATGGAAATCTGCACCATTCCCCTGTCCTTAAGCTCAATGCCTATAGCCTTGCAGTACCGCAAACCGCCGTTTAAAAACCTGACATTCCTTGCAATTTTATTGGCAATATCCATTCTGTTAGTATTCAAATTTACATTAAAGGCTACCAGGGGCATCCTTGCGCCGATAACCGCGGCTCCTGCTGTAGGATGAATTTCTGCCGGGCCGTAATCCGGTTTCCACTCAGGCAACTTTATCTTCTCCGCCATACCTTCGAATTCTCCCTTGCGAATATTCGCCAGGTTTTCTCTTTGGGGATCTGCTGCAGCCTTTTCATACAGAAAAATCGGAAGCCCATACTTCTCCGATGCCTCTCCTGCCACTTCCTTTGCAAGTTCAACGGCCTCTTCCATGCTTACATTCTTTATGGGTATGAAGGGTACTACGTCTACTGCCCCCATTCTGGGGTGTTGTCCCCTATGCTTGGTCATATCTATAAGCTCTATTGCGATACCCATAGCTTCCAGTATAGAATCCTTCACTGCCTGAGGTTCACCCACAACAGTTACGACCACTCTGTTGTGATCTTCGTCTCTCTTATAATCCAGAAGCTTTACGTTGTCCTTTCCCCTAAAGGGATTCACTATTTTCTCTATTTTGCCCAAATCTCTTCCTTCACTGAAATTCGGGACACATTCAACTATTCTGTTCATCCCGCTCATTGCTTTCCCCCCTTTATGGTCTAGTGTCTGAACTTTTATGTTTCACATAAAAGTTTTACACTTATATGACTAAATCCCTATATTTCCAGCATTTAATTTGCTGCAAATATTACGGGTTTCGTCACTAAAATAAACCTGTTATTACGCCATTTTCATCTATGTCAATCTTTTCTGCTGCAGGTATCTTTGGAAGTCCCGGCATTATCATAATGTCCCCCGTAAGACATACTATAAAGCCCGCTCCGGCAGATACCCTCACTTCTTTAACACTAACCTTGAAGCCCTTTGGAACACCTAAAAGAGTGGGGTCATCAGACAGCGAGTATTGAGTCTTTGCCATACAGACAGGCAGCTTATCCAGTCCGATATCCGCAAACTTCTGCATCTCCCTTTGTGCTTTGGGAGTGAAAACAACACCGTCCCCGCCATAGATTTCCTTTGCAATAGTTTCGATTTTTTCGGCTATAGGAGCTTCAACATTGTAAAGATATTTAAAATCAGGTGCTGAGCCTTCAACCAGTTTTACAAGGGTTTCGGCCATATATGTTCCGCCTTCTCCGCCTTTTGACCAGCACTCGTTCAATGCAACCTCTACGCCATATACCTTGCACTTTTTGACAAGCAGTTCGATTTCGGCTTCGGTATCGGTTACAAACCTGTTAACGGCAACCAATACCGGAAGTCCGAACTTGCGGATGTTTTCCACCTGCTTTTCAAGGTTTTCAAATCCTTTATCCACTGCTTCCGGGTTTTCTTTCCCCAGTTCCGCCTTTGCAACCCCTCCGTGCATCTTAAGAGCACGTATGGTTGCTACTATTACAACTGCGGAAGGCTTTAAGCCCCCATAACGGCATTTGATGTCAAAGAACTTCTCTGCTCCAAGATCAGCCCCGAAGCCTGCCTCGGTAATAAGGTATTCCCCCAGCTTCAAGCCCAGCTTTGTAGCAATTATGCTGTTGCAGCCGTGGGCTATGTTGGCAAAGGGTCCGCCGTGAATAAGTGCAGGTGTGTTTTCCAAAGTCTGAACCAAGTTAGGCTTTATGGCGTCCTTCATAAGAATGGCCATAGCCCCATGAACCCTTAAATCGGAACAGGTAACCGGTTCTCCCGAATAATTATATGCAACAACCATCCGGCCGAATCTTTCTTTTAAATCCATCAAATCATTGGAAAGGCACAGTATAGCCATTATTTCAGAAGCCACAGTTATCATAAAACCGTCCTGCCTTACAAAGCCGTTGGCCTTTCCTCCAAGGCCCACCACTATTTCACGGAGTGCCCTGTCGTTCATATCCATTACTCTTTTCCAGACTATCTGCCTTGGATCTATATTCAGTGTGTTTCCGTGGTTTATATGATTGTCAATGGCTGCAGCAAGCAGGTTGTTGGCTGCAGTAATTGCATGCATGTCTCCGGTAAAATGAAGATTGATATCCTCCATAGGCACTACCTGGGAGTATCCTCCCCCTGCGGCTCCGCCCTTCACGCCGAAAACCGGGCCCAAAGACGGTTCTCTTAAAGCTATTATCGCCTTTTTCCCAATTTTATTAAGAGCCTGGCCCAAGCCTACCGTGGTTGTCGACTTGCCTTCTCCTGCAGCAGTGGGAGTGATAGCAGTAACCAATACCAGTTTTCCGTCAGGTTTGTCTTTTAATCGCTCAAAAATTTTTAGATTGATTTTTGCCTTATACTTGCCGTATAGCTCCAGTTCATCATCTTCTATTCCCCATTGCTCCGCAATCTGCGATACGGTCTTCATCTGTGAGTTCTGCGCTATTTCAATATCGCTGGGTACTTTGATTTCCATTTAATCATTCCTTTCGTAAAATAATGTCAGAATTATGTAAATGCATCTAAGAGAGAATGCAAATCCATCCAAAAAGGGTATCCAAACACCTCTATAAAAATAGAGCGATCTTTCGATAGCTCTATGATTTTTTAGCAATGGTGGGGGATACGGGATTCGAACCTGCGACTTCCACCTTGTGACGATGGCACTCTAACCGGCTGAGTTAATCCCCCACTCGAAAATCAATATATATATTATAACTCTACATGTTAACATTATCCATAGTATTTTTTATTATTTGCTAATCTATTCAAACCTCATAATTTTCACTCCGACTGCAAAGAACAACACTCCCATTATCATAAGCACAATTGCAGGATACACTGCCGCTTCAAAGCCCATCCCCTTGGATACTATACTTTCCATACCCTGTATTGCCCATTTCTGAGGTGTGAGTTCCGCCAGGAAAAGCAGCACTTTATTGTTTACTATATCCAAAGACCACATGCAGCCTCCCAGCATTGAAGTACTGGTAAGCACCACCGGGGTAACCGCAGAAAGCTGAGTTTGGGTTTTTACCACACCGGACAGCATAAGTCCCATGGAAGTAACGGCAAATACAAAAGAACCCGCCACGGTGAGAATTCCTGAAATACTGCTTCCCCAGTCAATTCCCAGCAGATATTTCCCTCCAAGTATCAATATTCCTATTTGAATGGCACCGATGAAATATGCTGTCACCATGTTTCCCCCAAGTATTGAGGCTTTGGATACGGGGGTTATCAGCATTCGCTGCCATGTCTTATACTGTCTGTCATTTAATATTGTTCCTATGCCGAACACCATTGTATACATCGAGAAAAACAAGGAAAAGCCTATCATGTAATGTTTAAGATTGTCGTAGCTGCTGTCTGCTCCTGTACCGGCAACAGAAGAGGTTACTTCCAAAGGCCTTTTGTATTCCCATGCCTCCATAACGCTTCGATATGCGAATACCTTCACAGCCTGGCCGGCTTCGGGCTTAAGGGTGTGTATAAAATCCGCAGTGATATCTGCTATTCTTTCACCCTCCGCCATTTTAAGGACTATACCCGATACTACCTTCTGCATTGTGAATATGAGAATGTCGTCCTTGATCTTTAATACCCCCAAAGAAGCTCTTTCGCCGCTTTTTATGCCCTCATCAAAGCCCTTTGGTATAACCAGTGCGGCAATTGCCTTGCCTTCTTCCACTTCCGCCGCCGCATCCTTCATATTCGAGACTTCAAAGTATAATCCCCTATCGCCCTTCAGTTCATTGATCAAGGCTTCGGAATAACTGCTTTTATCCTCATCCACAACCAGTACCGTCGGCTTGAAGTCATCAAAAGAGATGCCGAAAATGGCAGTGAAGCCAAGGGCCATGACGGTCATCAGAACAATCACCGCAAAATCGTCCCTAAGCCCCAGCAGTCTTAGCTTTATTATACTGAGCATCCCTCATCCCTCCGTTCTCCCTGAGTATCAAAACCGAAAGCACTGCAGTTAAAAACCCTATTGCCGCCAATGCTGCAATATTGCTCATAATCTCCTGTACCCCATATCCCATCATAATCTTAAGATATGCTTTCAAAACTGCCCCGCTGATGGATAAAAAGCTCAGCTTCTGCATTATTGAAGGCAGTATGTCTATCGGGAAGAAGCTGCCTCCCAAAAGTGCCATAGTTTGCAAGATAACTGTTTCAAATATGTTCGCCATTTTGTAATTGCCTGCCCTGTATGTGGCTGCTGCAAGCATGCTTCCGATTCCCGCTATGGCAAAAGCAGCACATAAGCTGATTAAAACAACCGGATACGCGCTTCCCCACTGGACCTTCAGCACAAAGCGTGAGAATATGATCATTATACTTATCTGAAGCAGGGCAATAAGGAAAACAGTAAAGAATTTTCCTGCCAGTATTCCCATTTTTGGTGTTCCTGCTATTATCATCCTCTGGTAAGTTATATTCTCCTTCTCCTCCAGAAGCATTCTCCCTCCGTTACCGGCTGCAAAAAGTATGAACATTGCCGCCATTGCTGCAGCATAGTATTCTGAGCTTTTAATAGGCTTCCTTCCCTCTGCTTCCACAGCATCAATTTTTACCCTTATTCCCTCCATTGCTTCAGTGATGTCGTCCAAAGCCTCCTTCATTCCCTTATAGCTGTCTTCCATAAGATTATGCCTTATAGCCGCTTCGATCAGAACATTTTTCCCTATTATAACCGAAGTCATTGAATCGGAATAAGCTTCCACAATACTCCGTACTATTTGACCGCTAACGTTCCTGTCCGGATGTGTCAGCACCCTTATATCAGTTTTGTTTCTGAAGGGTGTCAGAAGATTTATCTTCATATCGTATATGAAATTCTCGGGAAGAAGCACCACCGCAGAAACCTCCCCGCTTTTAAGCCATTCAACGGCTGTTTCCTCCTTCTCTACTCTGTATGCTATAATTTTTGCCACATCCTCACTGCCCAGGAAATCCTAAGAAATATCCGCTCCGGGTCTACGTCCTCACCGGTCACTCTCAGCTCCGCAGCAGCCTCCTCTCCTATTCCCTTTACAAGAAAGCCGCTTCTTAAAGCCTTGTCAAACCTCCGGGAATCCCCATCCTTATCATACTGCTTCACCACCGCAATATTTATCCTGGCAATACTCTGGTCATCTCCTGTTGTAAATGCCCCTCTTAAAGCAGAGCCCAATATCGTCATAAGCAGGAGAGGCATCACAATTATGATTGCCAAAGCCTTTTTGTCGCTTAGTATCGTTTTTAAATCCTTCTTTATGATACTTATTACTTTCATGTTTTATCTCCTTAATCCCTCAGGGCCTTTCCTGTCAAGTGCAGGAAGACGGCTTCCAGATTCGGCTTGCTGACGTCAATGGATGAAATGCGCATTCCATGCTCAGCTATGCTGCCGATAATATCTGCCAATATCATATCAACATTTTCCCCTGAAACGACAATTTCATCCTGCACCAACTCTGCCCCGGCTACCCCATTTATGGCTTCAAGCCTTTGAAGTATATCCTTGTCTGTCCTGTCAAGCCTGAGATTTATTCTGGTTTCTCCTTTTACAAGGTCCACTAGTTCTTCCTGGGTTCCGGAGGCTATTATCCTTCCCTGATCCATTATGCAGATACGGCTGCACAGATACTCCACCTCTTCCATGTAGTGGCTGGTGTATATGATTGTAACCCCCTGCCTGTTAAGCTCCAGGACGGTATCTAATATATGATTCCTGGACTGGGGATCTATGCCTGCCGTCGGTTCATCCATAATAAGCAGTTCCGGCTTGTGCAGCAGTGCCGCTCCGATATTCAGCCTTCTTTTCATTCCTCCCGAATACTTATCCACCCTATCCTTCAGGCGGCCGTTAAGGCCGATTATTTCAGAAACCTCATTGATCCTTTTTTTCAGCTCTGCTCCTTTAAGCCCGTACATGTTCCCCCAAAAACGCAGATTCTCATAGCCCGTTAGTGTAGGATACAACGCTATATCCTGGGGTACCACACCCAGATTCCTTCTGACGGAATTCGGCTCCTTTAATATGTTTGCCCCCTTATAATATACCTCCCCCTCTGTAGGAAGTATTAATGTAGATATAATGGAGATGGTAGTGGACTTTCCTGCCCCGTTGGGGCCAAGCAGTCCGAACACTTCTCCACTGTCTACCTCAAAGCTTATGCCGTCCACTGCCTTTGTACCGCCAAAGCTTTTATGCAGATTTACCACCTTTAACAACGCCATATCGTTACCCCTCTTAATCCTTTATATTGGACAGTGCCTCAATCTTAAAGGGCATGTTCTGTTCGATATTTTCCATTTCCAGAGTATTTTCATCTGTCAGTGCAGGAAAGTCAAATTCCTGATCCTTGTTTATATCCCAGTTTTTTATATCCAATTCATAGCTGACCTTGGTTACTGACGCCGGTTCCGCATTATCAACCTCTAATGTGATTCCAACCTTTTCATTTACTATATATCCGTCAATATCCACATAGGCCGTGTATCCGAAGCTTTCAACAGTATACTTCTTAATATTCTCCTTAATGTCCGAAAGCAGTTTTTCCAAAGACGTATCCTTCAGGAACTCCACATTCTTCCTGATGTATTTCCCGTAGTTCTCTTCAAGCTTTTTGTCCTTGGAAAGTATATCTATGCAGTTTTCCGCCAGGCTTTTAATCTGCTCATCATTCAATCTTATGGTGTACTCATTAGCCTTTACCTCCCCGTCGGGAGTGGTGAGTACCATATCCTTACCCCTGAATACATCCTCCCTCTTAAGAAGCCCAAGCCACTTTTCTTTAATCGCGTCCTGTGTTTCCTCGGAAATAACCTCCGGTTCCCCTTCCCCCTGTTTATCGTCCATGTGCTTCTCCATTTCGTTTAACCTTGTATACTTCCCAACGACCGGCAGCTTCATGAATATTTCTTCTCCGTTTACGAAGACATCCAGATCAAAGCCTAAGCCGCCAAAAATCAAATAGTATCTGAAAATTCCCTTTTCAAGTTCATCGTCATAAGCAACATTGAAGCTTCCCTTCATATTTTTAAAATAGTACAGCTCCTTTATCTGCTCTTCTGTCATTCCGGTTGTGTTGAAATCCATCACCAGGGAGAATTCCCCTTCTGTCCTGCCTTTTTTTATTTGCTCTGTTTTTTCCGCCGCTTTCTTATAGCCTTCAAGGCTGTCGAAGCTGCAGCTGGTTAATGCCGCTGCCAGCATTAAAGCCAATATCGCAATCATTAATTTTTTCACTGAAAATCCCTCCAAAATTATCTTACGATACCATTATACAGATTCAAAAGCAGCATTTCTTGTATCTTAAATCACTTATTAAGCAGCATACCCCATGACTTTTTGCACAATATATGGATAATGCGTCGGGGGGACATGGGGACGTTTCCCCTGTCCTGCTTTCAGCGGGACACGCGAAACGTCCCCATGTCCCCCCGACGCATCATTCTTCAGATACGTAAGAAAAGGCGGGAATGCCGCCTTTAAAGATCATTCTTTATAGTAAATACCGCCAGCTGTGTCCTGTCCCGCAGGTCCAGCTTAATAAGCACTCTTGTGATGTGGTTCTTAACTGTGCCTTCGCTTAAGTATAGCTCATCAGCAATTTCCCTATTGTTCTTTCCTTCCGCAATCAGCCTGCATATCTCTTTTTCACGATCTGTCAGAAGCTCCGCCCTGGAATCCTTATGCTTGGACCGGTCTCCCCGGGCAAGCTCTGAGAATTTGTCCAGCACCTTTACCGCCACCGACGACTGTATAAGAGCGCCGCCGTTATATACCGTACGCACCGCCCCGGCAATCTCCGAGGGTGAGGCATCCTTAAGCATATAGCCTGAAGCGCCGCTTTTGAGCGCATCATATATGTACTCATCGTCATTGAAGGTAGTAAGAACTATTATCTTTATATCCGGAAAATCCTTTTTTATCATACCGGTAGCTTCCACACCGCTTACTTCCGGCATCTTGATATCCATAAGCACCACATCGGGGCGGAGGCCCCTGCATGCTTCGTAAGCCTTTCCGCCGTTATTGGCAGTCCCGATTATCTGAATATCCTCTTCTCTTCCAAGTATAAGCTTGAGGCCTTCCACCAGGATGTCCTGATCATCAACCAACAGCACCTTAATCATTTCTTACCCTCCAAGTATACGATACCTTTTAAATAGAATCCGTCGCTGCTTCCTGTTTCAAACTTTCCGTTGAAAGCCTCCACCCGTTCCCTGATTCCCTTCAAACCGTAGCCTTCCTTTAAAGTCTCTGCCCCTATGCCATTATCAACTATGCAAAATGTTATGGATTCATTGGAATAATCAAGCCGGATCGATATCCTTTCTGCTTTGCCATGCCTTACGGAGTTAGTCATTGCTTCCTGGACAATATGGTAAACCGCTATGTTCGCCGCCGAATCCTGAATGTTAGCCTCATCGGAAATTTCAAGCTTTATCTCCACACCGGTTTTTATTGAAAAATCATTTACGAGCTTCCTTATGAATTCAACCGGTGCAAGGGCAGTACCGGTTCCCCTCAGAGTCTCAACCACCTCTCTGATGCTTGCCATGCTGTCCTTGGCGGTTTTTACCGAGCTTACCAGCAGATCCTCCGACTTTTTGGGATCTTCCTTCAAAAGATGCTCAGCCATCTGCAGCTGCATGATAAGGGCAGTCATATTATGGCCCAAGGTATCATGTATATCCCTTGCTATGCGGTTTCTTTCATCAACCACCGAAAGCCGGTTCACTTCATCGGTATACTGTTTCAGCTTTTTATGCGCATCCAGAAGCTCCCTGTAGAGTATATCCTTCCGCTCCCTTTCTTCCTTGTTGTGCTGTGCAAAACCCGCAACAACCAGTATAAGAACATTGACCATAAGGAAAAAAACCAGCTGGGATACGTTTGAAAGGTTGAAATTATAGTAAATCAAATATATGTATTTTATCAGAGATACCACGACTGTTGCAGCCCCGATCATTATACCCCTTCTGAGGCCCAGCAGCAAGGATGACTCCAACAATACCGCTATATAAAAGGAATGGAAAAAGTAGTTTATCAGGAGTCTTGAATTGTATTCAAGAGTATATACCAATGCTATATCAAGGATAAAGGACAGGAAGTACAAATTGTCGTAACGCCTAATCAAGCCTCTTCCGAAGCCAACCGCCAGGTACAGTGCAAATATGAATACAAGCGCATATAGCCTCTGCCGCTGCGCATTTTCAAAATATATTGCAGTACAGAACAACAAGGTAAATAATATGGCTTTAATAATGCTAAAGAGCCTTCTCCCTTTTTCCATACCGATACCCTTCCATTGTTTTGAATTCATGAAAATATTATACAATATCAGATGCATTATATCCATGGGTTATTATTATATGCGCAGTATGCCCTCAAATCATCAGCATTTTTTAGGTTATCCGCATATCCCCATGCTCATTATTCAATATACTTATGCTCACAGTTTTCTTTATCAGCGAAATTGCATTTATAGCGGCAGTTCTTTATGCTGCATTCTTTACAGCAAATGTTACCCATATCAAAGCAGCTTGATATGTCACACATGAAGCATTTTCTCACAACACGTCCATTGGACTTTTCGTCCTTTTCATTAACTGTAAATAATTTTCTTGCAATCTCGCAAGCATTATATATCACGGTATTCTGTCCAAAGTCCAAGCAAATACCTCCCCGAATAATAATAGACATATAGTCCAACAACAATATTATCTTACTGGACTACATGTCCACTGTCAACAATTTTTGCCCCTATTTGTCCATTTTTAGTCCGAATTGGACGAATTGTGTTAACATCATACTATAAAACCGCAAAAATTAATGCAATATTTTGAGGTGTATTCCCATGGAATTTGGTGAAAGATTAAAAGATCTGAGAGAAGAAAAAAATTTGACAAGGCATTTGCTCGCTAGTATATTGAATGTTTCTTATTCGACAGTATCAAAGTATGAAACTAATATAAGATTTCCGGATAAGGATACATTAGTGGCATTGGCGGATTTTTTTGATGTGTCCCTGGACTATTTGCTCTGCAGAAGTGATATTAAGGATACCGCAGACAAGGCACTCAGCAAGTGCAAACAGCAATTCATGGTTACCTCTTCGGGGAACATATATAATCCCTATGAGGGCTTATCTCCGGAGGCTGTTGAGGAAATTGAGAAGTTCAAGGAATTCGTACAGCATAAGTATGGAAAGAAGTAGGCGAAGCTACACTGTCTACATGGATATACACAGTAACCTATCACTCAGTAATGCATTACTGCCAAAAGGATAAGATTTATTCTACAAAATTCCTGCGCGACTATTTTCACGGGGATTCCCTTAAGGTACCCTATGATATTGACTATGACAAATCTATATGGATAAAAGAAATGTGTGACAAGTGCCTGACAGGCATACTTCATTGCCTCGACCGTGAAAGCCGTTTGGCATATTTGTTCAGGGATGTTGCACAGCTTTCCTGCGAAGAGATTGCCGAGATTATGGAACAGAACCCTGCGGCAATAAGGAAAACAGTATCCCGCAGCAGAAAAAAGCTCAGGAATTTTCTGAACAACGAATGTGTTCTGTTCAATCCTTCAGGCAGCTGTAAATGCCGCATGAAGAATCTTGTGGAAGACATTATGCTGCCCCGGGAGTATCAGGAATTAAAGCGTTTTGTATCCAGAGTCAATCTCTACAAGGAGTCCCAAAGTATACTGCCTCAAAAAAATTATTGGATCAGTAATTAAAAATGTGTCACAATTTCACCCTGACCTTCTCTAATACTAATGAAAACCTTTAACGGGTATTAAAAAAACGGGGGCGTACTTGAAAAGGTAACTGAACAAAAGAAAAAAGCTTGCGAGTTACAAGGCTCGCAAGTTTTTTCAAAATTCCAATACCAATCCTACTCCTACTTCTTCAAGCTCCGCCGCCTCCGATAATGCCAGCTTTGATTTCAGGTCGGTGCAATGGCAGGCATGAAGCTTTTTTACACCTGCCTGTTTGATATATTTTTTTGTCAGTTCCAGGACTTCTTCTTCAGGGCTCAATAGGTGAAGCCCTCCTATAACATCCGCAATCCTGTCGTCATTGCAGACTTTTTTTGCATATTCTATTATATTGCATATGCCTGAATGGGAGCATCCGGTAATAATAACCAACCCCTTCTCCGATTTATAAGCCAAGGCGGTATCATCCCTCAGGAAATCCGGTTCTTCATTGCCTTGAACCGCACGCTTCCCTATAGGCTTTTTATTCTCAAAGCTGTTTGTCCTTTCTATTTCGCCCAGGAATACCAGCCTATCCGTGATCCAAAAGGGCTCCCTTTTCAAATTCATATCAAAAAAATCTCCCAGCGCCTTTTCAGAGATTACGGAACCTATTACTTCATTATCATGATACTTGCTTTCAAAAGCCTGCGGATGGGCAATAAGAACAGGCTTCCTGAAGCCGATTTTTTCAATCATCGCCTCCGAATACATTCTTATCATGGGCTCAAGCCCCCAGGTGTGGTCAATATGCCCATGGGATATCACCGCATAATCCACATCATACAGGCTGATTCCAAGCTTTCCGGCATTGGTGATAAATATGTCCGAGTAACCCGCATCGAACAGAATGTTTTTCCCATCCGCACGGATAAAAAAGGACACACCGGGTTCCCCCAGCAGATAACGGTCAATTATCGTATTGTTGTCAACCAGAACTGTGATTTGCATAAATCCAGCCTCCCATTCATTTATCCATTTACTAAAATTCCATTGCTTCTATAATAAAAAACCTTCCTGTTATTAACAACAGGAAGGTCCAAATTCTTTAATACCCCAGTTCTTTATTCACAATAATTACATGCATTCTTCCCTTTACACCCTGTCTTCTGATTATCGTATATTCATTGCAGATTCTTCCTTCGGAATTACAATCCATGCAATGTCCCGTTTTTGTACATGGATTGGTTTTATTCAGCCGTTTATTATTGGCAGGAGCCGCTGTTTCTTCGACTCGTAAAACCGCTTCTTCAATATCCTTGACAAGTTTGTTTATCCCTACAATAACGATAACCCGGTCAGGCCCATACAGCATAGAAGCAACCCTGTTGCCGTTCGCGTCCACATTATAGAGTTCTCCGTTTTCGGTAACAGCATTGCTGCTTGTCAAATAGGCATCTGCAAAAAATCCCTTCCTGAGGATTTCCTTCATTTCCGACGGGGTCAAGCCTTCCTTGTACCTGTCCAAAACGTTATAATTGCCCTTTCTTATATAATCAATAGCACCCACCTCAAAAAGCGTCATAGAGCCGCCGATGCCTATCGTACTTCCTTCCGGTATTAGCTCGCCAACCTTTTTCAATGCTTCCTCTTCGTTTTCAACCCTATAAGCCGAGATATTGTTCTTTTCCAGATTTTCTACAGTCCTTTTTATCCTCTCATCAACTACAAATTTTACGTTTTTATCCATTATACATCTTCTCCTTTCTTATCACACCATCCTGATAGCAAAGAACCGGCAGGACGGAATACAATACCCGCATTGTATACATTTTGACTGATCAATGTATGCTTTGCCCGTATGATCGAAGCCGGGGGCACCGCTATGGCATACTTCAATGCACTTGCCGCAGCTGGTGCATACCGTCTGTGCAATTTTTATGCTTTTCTTTTTCTTGATTTTTATGATGTCATCCAAATCTTTTTCCCCGTTAAAATATTTTACATTGTACATGACCTCTTCCCTGCTTACCATTCCGACAGCTATAGAATGGCAGTAATCCAACCTTCTGCCATATTCCACGCAGTCTTTGTACTCATCTATTAAAGTACCGCCCCCTAATACTTTCATCAGATATATGCCCTTCCCGTTTTGCCCGCACAGGGATATGGCGCCCCTCATTTCTTCCTCTGTTCCTTCCAATATCCCCCGGCCTGCTTTGTTAAGAAGCGGAAAAACAATATCAATATCTTTTCTTGCTGCTGCGGCTTCTACTACTTTTACATTGTGCGTCGATATCCCCACTGCCTTAATTATCCCTCTGCTTTTATAGTCTAGCAGGCACTGCAAAGCACCTTTCCGTATTTCAAAAACATCGGTGTCGACTTTTGCTGCATGAAGATGAAAAATGTCAATATAGTCTATACCCATTCCATCCAGTGCCTCTTTTATGGCTTTTTCCATTTCTTCATAAGATGCAGCTGTAGACTTTGTTGCAATTACCGGTCTGATCCCCGTTCTTTCAATAGCTGATTTTATCGGCAAATATGTTCTGTACAACTGTGCCGTATCCACAAATGTTATCCCGCTTTCCAGGGCATATGCAACAATTTCAGCAGATTCCTCATCCGGAAGGTTCTTTTGGAGGGGTCCCATAGGCAGTGCTCCAAAGCATAATTCAGTAACTTCAATTCCTGTATTTCCTAAAACGTTCTTTTTCATGTAGTCATCTCCTTACATTGTTACTTAAATATATTCAATCACTAATCTTAACTTTTAAATGGTGGACGATAGGGGGTTCGAACCCCCGACCTCTGCGTTGCGAACGCAGCGCTCTCCCAACTGAGCTAATCGCCCTCCCTCCCAATAATCATTATACATTATAATCTTCAAAGCTGCCAGCAGGATATAACGGAAATCTTGCAATCAATGCTTCAGCCCTTTCTCTGCAAGCCTCCAGATTTGCTTCGTCTTCCGGTGCGGCTGCCACTTGGTTCATTATTTCTGCAATTTCTTTAACTTCAACTTCTTTCAATCCCCGCTGGGTTATTGACGTAACTCCGATTCTTACACCGCTGGTAACAAGCGGCGACGCAGGATCAAAGGGTATCTGGTTCTTATTGACGGTTATTCCTACTTCATCAAGAGCATCCTGGAACAGCTTTCCGCTTATTCCTTTGGATCTCAAATCTACCATTACAATATGATTGTCCGTTGTGCCGCTGACAATTCGGAACCCAAGACGGGACAGCTCTTCTGCCAGAGTCTTCGCATTCACAAGTATCTGCTTCATAATACTGCGGAATTCTGCAGACGCCGCATACTTCATCGACCATGCTTTTGCCGCCATTGTTGTTAAATGCATTGATCCCAGCGACCCCGGGAAGACCCCTTTGTCAATCAGCTTTGCATATTCCTTCTTGCAGAGAATAAATCCGCTTCTGGGTCCGCAAAAAGTCTTTGTAGTCGATGATGTTACAAAATCGGCGTGAGGCACCGGACTGGGTATGACTTTTGCCGCCACCAACCCGCTTATGTGTGCCATGTCAACCATAAAATAAGCCCCCGCGGCTTTTGCAATTTTGCTTATTCTTTCGTAGTCAATCAGTCTCGGGTATGAACTGCCTCCTGCTATAATCAATCTGGGTTTTATTTCTTCCGCCTTTTTTTCCAGTTCATCATAATCTATCATTTCTGTTTCGGGATTTACACCGTAAAAATCATATTCATACACCTTTGAAAGAAAATTCGCAGGACTTCCATGGGTCAGATGCCCCCCCTGGTCAAGCCTCATGCTTAGGACCTTGTCTCCGGGCTTGAGAACCGCCGCATAGACTCCATAATTTGCCGTGGAGCCGGAATAAACCTGAAAATTCACATGCTCCGCCCCGTATAACTTTTTTGCCCGCTCAATCCCCAGAAGCTCCAATCTGTCCGCCTCATGGGAGCCTGCCTGAAAGCGTGCTCCCGGGTAGCCCTCCAGGGTTTTATTCGTAAATATGCATCCTGACAGCTCCATAACCTCCAAAGGTGCCGTACTTTCAGAGGCGATCATTTCGATATTATGCTCCTGGCGTCTTAATTCATCAGCAACTATTTCATAGATCTCAGGGTCTGTAATTCGGGTACGCTTTAACATTTCCATCCCTCTTTCCAATAATGTTCGCATTCGCTTACTGCTGATTTTAAAGATTACCTTTCACGCTTTACTCAATAATTATCTACAATATACAACAAATGACCGTATTTGAAAAGGCTCAATGCTTTAGAAAATATTCCCCTCTGTGCTATAATTCAAGTATACGGAACCTGATGACCTTGATGAAATAAGGAGGGTACTTTATGCGGTTTGAAAAACTATATGCGGATCCTATTATTGAAGACCCGGGATTTCCTCCTGAAAGTATGGCTGTTGTTATTAACAGCGGCGGCAAGAATCTTTATGGTGTTTTGTACACAGCAGCGGGCATGGGCCCTCATCCTTCCATGATTCTGCTTCACGGCTTCCCGGGTACCGAGAGGAATCTCGATATGGCCCATGCTTTCAGGCGGGCAGGCTGGAACACCCTGGTGTTTCATTACAGGGGTTCCTGGGGCAGCGAAGGATGCTTCTCCTTTCAAAACGTGCTGGATGATGTAAAAGCAGCGATAGAGTTCGTAAAATCAGAGGAACCTGCCCGAAAATACCGGATTGACAGAGATAATATAGTCCTTGTCGGACACAGCATGGGAGGCTTTGCCGCACTGCTGACTGCCGCTGATGATATGGATATCAAGGCATATGCTGCAATAGCCCCATTTGACTTCGGCGCTATAGGGGAAAACTCCGAAGGAGATGATAAAGCTCTGAGATTTTTGCAGGGAATGTTCAAGGAGTGTATTGTCCCCCTTAAGGGTAATACAGTTGAGGAACTGATTAATGAGGCGATGGCAAACGGTAATAAATGGAGCTTCATCAACAACGCGGAAAAGCTGGCAAAACATAAGCTCTTATTAATAGCTGCCAAAAGGGACAACCTTTCCATTCCGGAGCTTCACTACTATCCCTTGGTAAATAAAATGCTCAAGTATAATACCGAAAACTTTGAATATAAAATGATTGATTCCGATCATTCCTTTCAGGATAAGAGAATCCTGTTAACTGAAATAATTGAAGGCTGGCTGGAAAAACAAGTTCAGCAAAAGAGTAACATAAAATAAATTTTAGGCATATCATGATAAATATATGAATAATTATTGTTAATTAGCAGGATATTCCTGTTAAACAGCGAATTAATCAGTAAAATAAACTCCAAAAAAAAGGAGGATGGAATATGAGTTTTTTAAAAAATCTTTCGGAAAAAGTCGTTAGTACGGCAAAAGTAGTAGGTGACAAATCACAGGACATGGTGGAGGTAAGCAAGCTGAAGCTTCATATTTCACAGATTGAGGGAGATATTAAGAAACTGAAGTTCAATATGGGCGAGCTGGTTTACAATGCATTTGCCTCAGACACTGAATTCCCGGCTGAAGAAGTAACCCGCATCGGAGAAGAGATAAAAGCAAAGTATACGGAAATAGAAGAGACCAAGATAAAGATTCAGGAAGTGCAGGCTAATTAAGTTATAGGACAATTGAGACAGGGGGGACGTTTCTCTTGTCCCGCAAGCGGGACAAGAGAAACGTCCCCCTGTCTCAGTGAGTGCTAAAATGCTGTATCCAGCTTATACTTCAAAGCATTTTCCTTATCAGCCAGGGGAGGAACTGAGCCTTCCTCTCCAAGCAGCAGATACTTCCCTGAGTCGTCCGTTCCCGCGGTGAAATATGCGGAGGTGTCAGTCAGCGTTTCTCTTGCTCCCCAGGTCTTTCCTCCGTCCTCCTTAAATGTGTACATTTGTCCAAGGCCTGATGCACCGCCTTCGTACTTTCCTGTAACTGCGTTGAATTGTCCCCCTGACAGAGTGCCGAGAATCCATGTCCCGACGACAGAAGCTGAAGCAATCGGAACCGCGGCTGCCGGGGCAGCCTTTATGGTATCCATCTGCCCATAAGTCCTCACGCTCATCAGTATTGCAGCCTCCCTGGTGGCCATGCCGTAGCCGGCTGCTTCCTGTGCAGTTGTTGTCGCCTTGGGCATAAAATATCCCTTGGCATCACCTTTGACTATAGCCAGCTTTGACATGTATTTTGCCGCCTCAACCGCATAGTTGGCCATATCCTTCTGATCGGGAAAATCCGGGATACCCGCTACGCTGTAATCCCCGTTGGGGTGAATGGCCTTAATGGCACGGAACAGCATGGCAGCACACTGTTCCCGGTTAATCAAAACCTGGGGTGAAAAGGTAGTAGCGCTGGTGCCTGTTGTTATGCCGAGAGCAAAGGCCTTAAGCACCTGAGGGTTTTTCGTGTCTGTAAAGGGGTTTTGAGAAGCAGGTGCAGGGCTTTTGCCGATACTTCAAGGTACTCCCAAGTTGCCCATTCATAGTGAATCTGCTTGAAATCCTTGTCCCCGGCTCTTCTCATCCATATCTCTGTACGCATGGAGCCGGAGGCCATTGAATTCAGATCCTGGACTTCCCCCGGAACCTTATCCAGCTTTACTTGGAAATACGGCTCCCCGTCCGGTTTGAGTTTCGCTTCTGCCGACAAGATAGTGGGGGCATGATTTATGAGCTTATTGTAATCAGCCTTTGTATTGGCAGAAAGAGTGAATTCCCTTGACCAGGGCGACAATACGGTTGTCTCTCCATAATCAAAGGATTCTGCAAAGCGCGCCCTGAAGGTGACGGAATGGCTTTTCAGGTAGTCCCAGCCGCCCTCGTAGAAAGCCTTCAGCTCCTCATCCTCCTGGAATAAGGATGACATGCTCCATCTTTCACTGTTGTTATACAATTTGCCATTGATAAAGGTCATGTACATATCATCCAGTCCGTCAGGAACTGTTTCGCTTGAATCCCAGGCTGATGTATGATGCCATTAGAACTGCAAGTAATCTACCTACCACTGTACATTCCTCCCAAAATTTTATTTCATGCGATCCAAGGTACTCGCATTGTCAGCTTATTTTAAATATTTCCTTTGTCTTCAGGTAACTTTATCATCCCTGCCGATAAGGCGGGGAATATATACTCTCTGCCTGTAAATAAAACTGGGATCAATCCCTACTCATCTTTTTGAACTGAAATTCCCATTGTTCCGTCCTTGACCATAAAATTGAGGGCAACGGTAATCTGATTCCCGTCATTTCCGCCGAAAATAATCATTTCATCGGTTCTTGATTCATAAACATCCTGTGTATATGTTTTCTTGATTTCCTTCAGATAAGCCTCAAAATCATCAGCTTTAACCTCATCCATAATAACCATGATGTTATTGTCCTGGAAAGCCGAGGTTGCTATCTTTCCCTTTTTAAACTCCGGAATCTTCTTTGCCAAATCCGTATCCGGCCACTTCCCGCCTCCGACTGTAATTTCTTCTCCGTCTTCCCCTTTGACTGTCACTGTATCACCTTTAATGTCTACTTCGTCACCGAGTGCTTTCTCTACTATTTTCTCAGATATTGCTTGTTCGGCCTTTTTCTTTATGCCGCAGCCGCCAAGCGGCAGTATTACTGCCAACAAGCAGCTGCATACCAGTAAACATGCCAATATTCTTTTCATTTATTTCTCCTCCTCTAATAATTTATTTCGCCATTACGGCAAATAATTAGATGTTTACTCAAGATGCTTGTTGAAATTTTCAACATCATCTCCCCCTTCTTTTTTCAGCACATTCAATGCAAAGATCCTGATCCGGCATTTATTGAAGCTTACTTCTATTATGAAAAATAAGTCTTCAACTGTATATCACCCTAGGGGTGATTTTCCAAAAATTTCAATAAAAAAACCCCACCTGATTAAGGTGAGGGAACAGCCAAGCCTTTAGGGCCTAGTTCAATTCGGAAAGCCTGCCGCTTTTTTCCATAAGGCTTATATAGAGGGAAAGCTCGTTCCGTGAAGATACATTCAGCTTTGTGTATATATGATTATTGTGTGTTTTCAAAGTATTGGCACTAATATACATGAGCTCAAGTATTTCGCCGTTGGATTTTCCTTCAAGATAATACCGGAATATCATCTTTTCGGTAGGTGTCAGGGTTTTCACCCTCCCGATGAAATCGGTGAATATATCGTCGGGCAGCGGAGCCTTTCCTGTACGCCTGGCTTTTATCTGCCCGATAATTTCATCTATTTCAGTTATGTTGGTTCTGGCTATGCTGTCGATATCCTGGGAGCCTATGGCATTAAGCCCCTTCATAATAGGGTTCATGTATTTATTGCCTATAAATACCGAAGCAGCGGTACCGGCCAGTAAAAACAACGCACACAACACTATAAGGCGGATATTCATCCAAGCCAGGCGCCGGCCCAGATCCTCCTGGGGCATTAAAATACCCACAGCAAAATGTTCTTCCGCAAAAGCTGAATCCTCAGGGTACAACCGGATTTCTTTATGCAATCCCGCCAGGCTTAATCCATTCTGCTGCTCATAGGAATAGAGCAATCGGCCCCGGTTTTTTATAATAAGGGGCTTTTTATCCCCGGAAACGCCAAAGGCATCGTAATTTCCGGAGAAAAGCGCACTCCCCACCCGCAGGACCGAATCCTCAATCGGGGCAAGCATGCAGAATATGCGTTGATACGCGGAGCTGTCGGGTATGAATTTGAGTTTGAACAGCATGGCGCTCACTTCGTAGCCGCATACTCCGAAAATATTTCCGCTTGAATCAATAAGAGGCACAATACATAGCATTGCATCCTCGCTGGTTTTTGGCAGTGTCACAGCCCCGCTCCAGTAATACAGCCGAGAAAGAGGACGTGGCTTTTCCTTCGCCTTCTCAAAGGGCAGAAAAAAATGCGAAGGACTGTCTATCATAAATTCCATGTCCCATTGGGCATGGAGAGAATACCCGCGGTCCCTTGCAATATCCGGAAAGCCCCTTAAAATAGTAACATCAGGCGGAGCGGAACTTATGATATTGGGTTCCATGTTTTTCAGATAGAGCCCTGCCCGGGAAAACTCCGCAGCTTCGGCTTGCTTGTTGACGGTGGCATCCAAAACAATAAAAGCGCCGCTTGCGCCGGTCTTTTCCAAAGAAAATAACAGCCGGTCAAATTCCCTGTCCAGCAGCTCTTCCAAAACCTCCGGAGCTTCAGGCAAATCAGCGGTACTGAGTCCCTTTTCCGAAAGGAACCTCTCCATGCTTTGGGACAGGGAAGAGGACAGGCTTACGGCTGAAGCGGAAACATGGCCGTATTCCTTTTCCACAGCTGAGGATATTCTCTTAAACTCATTGGAATAGAAACCCTCGGCCTCCCTGAGCCCTGCGGTAAAGGTCCCCGTTAAAAGCAGTATTATAAAAACAAAGCTCAGCAATGTCAGGACAAGCACAAACAAAAATCCAAACAGCCTATAGCGCATTGATATTCCCGATGCTCTTTCCCGGCGGACATGATATTGGATTTTGCGTGTTGTTTCGGAAAGTCTGTTCACAATCTCACCTGCGCTTTATTTGATGAAATCCTCATACATACTTCTTGATAACGTTTCAAGAGCAGCGCTTTTATCTGCTGCTTCGTCAAGAGCGTCAAATTCCGCTTTGGCAGCTTTGGCGGCTTTTTTCAGCCTTGCCTCATATCCTTTCTGCAGCTCGTCGTAATTATCCGTAAGAGGCGGAATAAAAAAATCGTAATCCTCCTGCATTACCATAATTGTACCGAGCAGCTTTTTGATGTTTTCCTCAGATATGCCTTCCATTTGCTTGCTCATGGAATCGCCGAAGGCCTTTTCCGTAACCGGCAGATAGCCGCTTGAGGCTGTGAAGTGCAGATTTTGCTCCGGTGCCGTAAACCACTTCAGGAATATTGCCGCCGCAATTTCCTTTTGTTCGTCGGACTTGACGACGCACATCCCGCTGCCCCTTTGAAGGGCGACCTTCCTACCCCCTTCAAATACCGGATAGGGTAAAATAGCGTATTCCGCATTTTCCTTGGTATTGTCCGCATAGGTAACAGTAGAGGGGTAAAACAGTACTCCGGCAGTGGAGCCTGTGGAGCAGACAATATCGCCGGTCTTGAACAGATCGGTGCTGTACCCGTCGAATATGGCCGTGCTTCCTTTGACAGCGGAAAGGAAATATGTATCCCATATTTTTTTATATACCCGGCCGGCTGTATTCAGCCCGTTATTTTGCACAAAATCCTCCCCAAGCTGGTTCATGCCTATAATTGCCATATTAAACACCGAGTCGGGCATATAAAAAGCTTTACCCTCCGACCATTCATGGTATTTATCCGCCGTCCTCATGATTCCCTCAAAGGTGGAAAGCTCGTCATAGGTTGAGCCGGTATCTGCCGCGAAGCGGTCAAAGATGCTTTTGTTTACAAACAGAGCCTCGGTGGATTTGGCTATGGGAAAAACGAAGAGCCCTCCCTTCAGCCTGCCTTCTTCCACAAAACGCGGCACATAAGCCGACAGCTCCTCCTCTGTAAACCGGCCGGATAAATCCACCAGCAGGTCCTTTTCGACCAGCTTCAGCGCAGTCTTTGGGTATACGACGGCAAGATCAGGAAGCTCAGGGGCTCCCGGGTCGCCGAAGGCTGCCGATATAAGCTTGTCATGCAGCGCACTTGAACCGGAGATTGAGGTCACACTTATTATAATACCCTTTTCCGTTCCCACGGTACGGTTGAATTCATCTATCATCTCATCCATGAGGTTTTTCATCTGCCCGCCGTAGTTGTGCCACATGGTTAAAGTGACGGGGCTTTTAGGATTCAGTACGGTTTTTGTACTGCAGCCCACAGAGCATAAAAGAATCAGAAAAATCAGCATCAGACACAATGCCCGAACCTTCATCATACCACCCCTCTTTTGCTTTTATTATACCATTTAATTTTATAATACAATCATTAAAATAACATAAAATGCAAGTTCCGGAACTTGAAACATAATTAAAAGGTGGTCTAATTCTTACGAATAGACCACCTCAAGAACCAGGCTCTAATTCAACGGAATACCTTTGAATCTACCAAATGTTAACTACCTCAATCCTTTCAAACCAAAAATCTTACCAAACAAACTCTAAACCAATTTTACCAACTACACGAACTACATTCCAAAACTCAAACCAAATGGGTCACAGTACTTTAGGGAAATTGCACATTAGTTGAATTAGAGCCTGTGGGAAAGATGTAATCATCTTTCTTAATTTAATTATACCACAAAATACCCATAATGCAATGCTAATTTTCAGAATATTTAAATTTTTACTTGTCCATGAGCTTTGACGGCTATATCGGCAGGAAACATAATATCCGACGGAGAAGTATAATGTCAATATATTGGAAAAACTCTAACTTAATGGAGTGGTTAAAGTGAAAATATCGGTTGAAGATGTAAGATATATTGCAAAGCTTGCCAAGCTTAGCATAACCTTCGAAGAAGCACAGAAAATGGTCGGGGAGTTTGAAGGCATATTGACATATTTCGAATCCATTGACAGGCTTGATTTAAGTGATGCCCTGCCTGATCCGCCGGATCGGAATGAGGGTACGGTTCTCAGGAAGGATGAAATATCTGTATTTGAAGACAAGGAAAAACTCTTTCTGAATGCCAAATCCATGAGGGATTCCTATATCAGGGTGCCTAAAATTATTGAATAGGTGGCGAGCGGATTGAACATACATGAATTGACTGCACTGGAAATCCAAAGAGGAATAACGGAGAAGCAATTTTCTGCAATAGATGTGGTGACGGCATTTTTTGAAAGAATCTATGAAAAGGAACCGTTGATCGACGGTTTTTTGACGCTTTGCCGGGAGGAAGCTCTGGTTAAGGCAAGGCAGATAGATGAAAAAATAAAAGCAGAGGAGCCGGTAGGAAAACTTGCGGGAGTTCCCGTTGCCATTAAGGATAACATATGCACCGACGGCATAAGGACCACCTGCGCTTCCAGGATGCTTCAGGATTTCATCCCCCCCTATGATGCCACGGTTGTAAAAAAGCTGAAGGAAGCCGATGCCGTAATAATCGGCAAAACAAACATGGATGAGTTTGCCATGGGTTCTTCCACAGAGAACTCGGCCTTTAAAAAGACTAAAAACCCCTGGGACAGAGAAAGAGTCCCCGGCGGTTCTTCCGGAGGCTCCGGGGCAGTTGTGTCAGCCGGAATGGCTGCCCTTGCCCTGGGCTCCGACACCGGAGGGTCTATCCGGCAGCCTGCAGCCTTTTGCGGCGTGGTCGGCCTGAAGCCTACCTACGGGCTGGTTTCAAGATTCGGACTCATTGCCTTCGGCTCATCCCTGGATCAGGCCGGCCCTATGACAAACAATATAAAGGACAGCACTTTGGCCCTTGAAGCCATTCAGGGGGAAGACAAGAGGGACAGCACCTCTGTCAGGCATCCCATTACGGAAGATTACATGAGCACAATCGAAAAGGGCGTCAAAGGCATGAAAATCGGTGTTCCTGCTGAATTCTTCGACTTCGGCCTGGATGAAGAAATTGCCTTCTCCATCAAAGCATGTATGCAAAAATTCAAGGAAATGGGTGCTGTTGCGGAGGATATATCCCTTCCGATAACGAAAGAAGGGCTCTCCGCATATTACATAATTTCTTCGGCGGAAGCAAGCTCAAACCTGGGGAGATTTGACGGCCTGAGATACGGATACAGGACAGAAAACTTCAACGGCCTTAACCAACTGACGGAAAAAAGCAGGAGCGAGGGGTTCGGGGAAGAGGTAAAAAGAAGAATAATGCTGGGCACCTTTGTCCTGTCCTCCGGATATTATGATGCTTACTACAACAGGGCACAGAAGCTCCGCGCAAGGATAAGGGAACAGTTCATCAAAGCCTTTGAAAGCTATGACATCTTATTAAGCCCCGCTTCTCCCGTACTGCCTTTCAAAATCGGGGAAAAAGCCGGCAATCCTCTGGAAATGTATTTATCCGACATATATACCGTAAATATAAACCTGGCAGGCCTTCCGGCCCTTTCCATGCCTTGCGGCATGAGCCGTGACGGGCTGCCCGTCGGCCTTCAGATAATCGGGCCCCATTTTGGGGAAGACAGGATTTTCAGAGCAGCCTATGCTTTGGAACAAGAGCTGAAGCTTGCTGCCATGCGCCCAAAGCTTTAGCGGGGAGGGATAAAAATGAGCTTTGAAACCGTTATCGGACTTGAAATACATGCCGAACTTAATACCAAATCCAAATTATTCTGCTCCTGCCCTGCGGAATTCGGTGCAAAACCAAACGAAAACACCTGCCCCGTTTGCCTGGGGATTCCGGGAACGCTGCCCGTGCTTAATGAAAGGGTTGTCATACTTGTCGTAAAGGCGGGCTTGATACTGAACTGCGAGATCATGGCACAAAGCCGGATGGACCGCAAGAATTATTTTTACCCCGACCTTACAAAGGCATATCAGACCACGCAATATGATATTCCTGTCTGCAGGAACGGGTATGTAGATATGGGGACGGAGGGACAATCCCGCAGAGTCAGGCTGGCCAGGATACACCTGGAAGAGGATGCAGGAAAGCTTATACATCTTGAAGATTCCGATGTTTCACTGATTGACTATAACCGCGCCGGGGTTCCTCTTATAGAAATAGTCACCGAGCCGGACCTGCGTTCGGCAGAGGAAGCGGTTGCTTTTCTCAAAGCCCTCAAATCCATGCTGGAATACGGGGGGATCTCGGACTGCCGTATGGAGCGGGGCTCCCTGCGGTGCGATGCAAATATCTCCCTCAGAAGAGCAGGCCAGAATACCCTGAATACAAGGGTGGAACTGAAAAATATGAACTCCTTCAAGGAGCTGCAGAAGGCCCTTGAAAGTGAGGAAGAACGCCAGAGGGAGCTCTACAGCCTTGGGGAAGAAAGCAGAATAGTGCAGGAGACAAGGCGGTGGGACGGTGCAAAAGGGAGAACCGTTCCCATGCGTTCAAAAGAGGATGAACATGATTACAGGTATTTCCCCGAGTCGGACCTTGGGCCGGTTATAATAAATGATGTGATGATCCGTGAGATAAGAGAGTCCCTGCCGGAAATGCCGGCAGAAAGGAAAAAACGCTTCAGGGGCCTCTATGGGCTGAAAGATAAGGAGATTGACATATTAGTCGGAGACAAGGCACTCTCCGAATACTACGAAGCTCTGACAGCCCGGGGTACGGATCCAAGGACAGGAGCCAACTGGATCCTGGGAAGCATGCTGAAGCTGCTGAAGGAAAAAGGGCTGGAAGCGGGACAAATACCCGTCCCTCCCGAAGAACTCTGCAAGCTGATAAAGATTATTGAAGAAGGAAAAATAAGCTTAACCGCCGGGCAGGAAGTATTCAGCCAAATGTTTGATACCGGCAGAAGTGCCGAGGATATAGTAAAAGAAAAGGGGCTCAGCCAGATCAGCGACAGGGCGGAGTTGGAAAGAATCATTATGGGTGTCCTGAATGACAACCCTCAATCTCTTTCGGACTATGCTGCCGGAAAAACACAAGCAGCCGTGTTTTTGATGGGGCAAATTATGAAAGCCTCGAAAGGCAGGGCTAACCCGCAGCTGGCAAGAGAAATACTGGAGGAGAAGATTAAGAAAGGGCTGCTGTAAAATTCCCATTTTACGCAGCCCTTATTTTTAAAATCAGCCTTTGATTTTCTCCATCAGCTTTTTGAATACCGGCAGAGAGCGCTTAATCATATCGTAATCCACACAGTAAGAGATTCTCACATAAGAGGGGCATCCAAAATCGTTACCGGGTACTATAAGGAGGTCAGACTGCTTTGCCATGTCGGAAAAGCTCTTTGCATCCCCATTTGGAGCTTCCATGAAAAGATAGAAGGCTCCGGAAGGTTTTGCGCAATTATATCCTATTTCGGTCAGCCCATTGTATATCAATTCGCGATTCTTAATGTAGGGCTTGAGGTCAGGCTTCACATCCGCACATCGTGCAATAACGTGCTGCATCAGGGAAGGAGCACACACGTAGCCCAGCATGCGTCCGGCTCCTGCAACGGCATTGTAAACATCGTCATGCTCTTCAACACAGCCCGGCACCAGCACATAGCCGATACGCTCCCCGGGCAGGGACAGTGACTTGCTGTAAGAATAGCAGATAATTGTATTAGGGTAGTAATGGGGAATAAACGGCATCGTGCCCTCATAAACCAACTCCCGATAAGGTTCGTCGCTGATTATGAATATGGGATGGCCCACCTCCGCAGACTTCTTCTTAAGCAGGGCCGCCAGTTTCCTGATTGTCTCTTCCGTGTAGATAACACCGGAAGGATTGTTGGGGGAATTGACAATAACTCCCTGAGTATTCCCATTAATACTCTTTTCAAGCAAGTCAAAGTTGATCTGAAATGCGGGTATGTCTGCGGGAATCACCGTAAGCTTAGCTCCCGCCGTCGTCGCAAAGCAGGAATACTCTGTGAAAAAGGGTGCAAAAGCGATGAATTCCGTTTTATCATCTATGGTCAATGCGCGAAATGCCGCAGTCAGTGCTGCAGCCGCACCTGCCGTTAAATAAAGATCTGTAAACTTATAGTCGGTTCCAAAGCGCTTATTCAGGTTATTGATAATGGCTGCTCGAGTCTCATTACTGCCCGGACCGCTGGTATAGCCATGGATGGCTGTGGATGGCAATTCATCAATGATATTCCGTATGGTTTGATTGACTTCCTCCGGGGCTGGAACGCTGGGATTGCCAAGACTGAAGTCATATACGTTTTCCTTCCCCACAACCGAACTGCGCTGTTTTCCGTACTCAAACAGCTCACGGATACAGGAACGAACCGTTCCATAATGAAGCATATCTTTAGATACCATTTCGAACCTCCAAAATACTTATTTTATACCTGGCCGACGATGCAGGCCTGATATTCACCAAAACAATCAGTTTTATTAAAAATTTTTCGGCATTGTTAATTTTTTGTCTATCCATTATTATCATAACTCAAAGGCAGATTTAAGTAAAGGGTATTAAAGGCAAATAAAAAACCCTAACTTTTCGTTAGGGAATAATTCTCCTTTTGCCTTTATATCCTTTCACTCCGGCTAATACGATGATATTAATTCCTTATACGCTCATGATTTTTTCCAGGTTCTCCAAAAGGAAATTTACTCCGTTGCTGTCAAACACAACCTTTTCATATTCTGCACCGTTATAATTAGACAATACCGTATGTATGCCATACTTTACCGATTCCTCCGGGACAATGGTTTTTTTCTTTCCTTGCTCGTTTTCCTCTTCTCCTAGAATGCCCATCTTTTTGAGCTGCTTATTAAGCTCCGCTCCGCTGAGCTTTTTACTTTTATGAGGATTGATAACTTTATTTACACATTGAGAGAAAGCATTTACCCCGATATCATATTCCGGAAACACAACTTGTGTCTTTTCTTCGTCCGTAATGACAAAAGGCAGTTTTTTCCGATCGATATTTCTGCATTCCAATTCGCCGTTTATTGTCATCTGCAGAATCTCATTAACAAAAAAGAGGCATCGAATAATGCGAGGGTCATTTAAGAAACTTTCCTCATCAATCCTTGACCCGTCGATCGGGCTTATTCCTTTAGCCATTTTATCAAGCACTATCCTTGCCTTTTTGATCTTTTCTATATCAATATCCATTCGAATCCTCCCTTTCCTCCCGATTTAGCAACACAACTGCACTTATCTCAACGTGCTGTTAATTTGTTAAATATAGTGTATTGTTTTTTATCCCATAATTCAATAGCTATCATTCCCTGGCACCATCGGATCTCTTAATACCTTATAGTATATGTAATCCCACCTTCTGAATTTAGGTGGTATTCAATTCCCAGCTCATCAAACTTTGTTATCATTTCATCCATCATCCCGGCATCAAGGGTGTCAATTTTACTTTTTAATTTGTTGATATCATCATTATATTTGGCTTTACCTGTTTTTTGCTTCAGCAATATTGCTTCAAATAATGAGCTTTGCAAATTAATGCCTTCTTTAAACATACTATGATAGAGCTCCATTCCCTCTGCCTCTTTTATGCTTTCTGACTCGCTGCTTATAATACTTATTTGCCTTATCAACTCTTCTATACTTAGAATAAGACCCTTTGAGGTTATGATCCTATTATTGAAATCGGATACTGATTTATTATATTGTGATGTTATATCATTCTGCTTGAGCTTTAAATTGTTTATATCGTTGAGATACCTATGCAGCTCCTGCAATTTTTTATTCGATGCTGTTCTGACTGGAGCAGCCTCACTGCCAATGCCGCTTATTGCTTTCGTAATACCTATAGAAGCATTTGGAAGATTGGTGCCTGCAAAATTATATATCCTTACTCCAATAATAAATATTAGCAGCATAATTGCTGCCACAGGCACAGGTTTTTTATATGTCATTTTGGGTTTTATGGAATAGTAATCAGATATCATATCATTTTCTATATAACTGAATATCTTCTCTTTATCAGCTGAAGCTTCTTTCTTATATGCTTTCATTTGCTTTCTAAAGTTTATCTGTGTCTTTGTCGGCATGGTACCCCCACCTAACAGTTATTATTGACGCTATTCTCATTTACAAACATTTCTATTTTCGATTATATTTTCCTCCCTATTTCTATAAAATGACATTTTTATTAGTTAATTGGCGATTCGTTAGATATAAAATAAGTATCATCAAACAAAATTAACACCAGATACAGAGGATATAAATTCGTTCATCTGTATCGGGCGTCATAATATGTAATAATTAGAAAAGGTATATGAGGAAATTTGTAGAATATTACAATCTAAGATAACCTTAGCAGTTGGAGGAGGATAGTATATGAGAACAAAAGAAGAAAACAGTAAATTTGTTATAGAAAGTATGAAGATTGTCAATGACCCCGAAAACCTTAAATGCACATGCCCAAATACGGTATGCGTCTGGCACGGGCGCTGCCGGGAATGTGTCGCAATACACAGATATAAGAAGGATCATGTTCCTGAATGTTTTCAACTGATTTTTGGTGATGAAGGTGAGGAGAAGTAAGGAGGGGGAATTGAAGATTCGGAATGCATTAACAGTTGTATGATTTGCAGTTGAATTTTGGCTCGTTTTTGTGTATTATGATGTACTGCTTGGTGTCTTATAATCCTTTATTTTCAATGCGCTTAATTACTTTTGGAGTAAAACGTATTATAGTTCCTTTTATGTTTCATCTCCTGTGTCAGTCACACTTTACATGTAATTATATTTTTCACAGTTCTCTATAGTAATTGTATCTAGTTCTAATAAATAATCTTTTTGGGTGTACATATTGCCTCCATTATTCCAAAACTATACTTCCCCATCTACCAGCAGAATATCCGGCTCTTGCATGATTCTTTCCACTGCCTGCAGCTGGTTTTCGCTTAGTTCTGCAGTTGTTTTTCCTTGAACAACAATTGCCCAATATGCCGTTTCTGTAATTCCACAGTTTCCGCATGTTCTTGGACTGAGTACCCCAAACATAGTAGATGGATATACGGCTCCGTCTCCCGGATAATCCCAGCCCTGTTCATAAGCCTCATTTGACGTAAGTATCGCAACTTTACCACATGACTCACATATGTGTTTGAAGGGCTTATCGCCAAACCCTACTATTTTTCTCTTTTCTTCATCCCCAAGACCTTTCTCAAAAAGTGTTATTTTTGTGTTTTTATCAATAAATTTTCTCTCCATTGGCTTATCAGACCAGTCTTGTATTCCTTTACCATTGGCCACATAAACATGAGCAAATCCTTCGTTGATACTTGGTATTTCAATTTCACGCATTTGTGACTTTATCCATTCAATGCCTCTTTCTCTCTCTTCATCATTTTTCTGAATATTTTGCAATAGTCTCTCGTCTGATGGCTGCATAACATAAATATCAATCGGTTCACTTGTAACAGTTCTAAATGCTTCCACATATTCTTTTCTCCGAGCAGCTTTATATAAAGTGTGTTCCAAAATGACATCTTTACCTTGTGCAAGCAACTCAAGCATATCCTTTTTAATTTGGTCATTTGCTAATTGGATAATGTTCCTATATTCTCCTAATGGCATAAGGCCTTTTTTTCTCTCCGCCATTAGTTTTCTCTGATACTCCCCAACACTCAAAATAAGGCTGTCAGGAAAATTTTCTTTAATGAAATGAGTTTTTCCGGAGAGGGCTGTACCCATAACAATTCTTATTGTCATTTTTTCAATTCTCCAATCTATTTTGACTTATTACATCCATAAATGCTTCTTGTGATTCAATCCACATAATGTCGTCCAAGAGCAGTTCTTATTCCTTCATAATAATTCGCTTATAAACATTTTGTTCATACGAAAATCTTCCAACTTCATAAAGAAATTTTTGGATGTCATCATCATCAATATTCAAAATTCGATATGCGTAGTCGTTTTTTCTACCAAAATGAACAAGTACCAACCCCTGCTTTCTTTCAAGAAGCTCTGTTTCTATTTCGTTAAGAATCCGAGCAGATACAGGTGTATTTATTCTTCCTTCAATAATATCGTCAATTTTAATTTTCATATCTGATAAATATTGACCTTTTGCTAAAGGAATATGTACCCCTTTATTTGCTCGAAGACTTTCTAATCGTTCTTCCCATCCATCTACAAACAGACTCATAAAACTTTCACTGTTACCACGAGCAATATATCTTTGTCTATATTCTTCCTTTAAGCTTTCTTCTGGATATACCAAAATACAGTTTCTATCATAATCTTCCTGTAGAACCTCCAATACCCTTTCCACAGTTGGAATGATAACATAATGGTGCATAGCTTCTGCTTTAAGTATTTCCAAGACATAGTTCATAGGAAACAGAGGGTTAGTTAAATGATAAAATGCGCCTTTTTCTTTTTCTAATTCTTTTGCCGTCTTATCCGTATTCTTCAGCAAAATCCAACGAAAAGGCATACTAGGTATCTCGATTGCACCCTCCACCCTGTCTGCAAAGTAAGTCTTACCCGTACCTGCGTAACTAGCTATTATAGCCATAATTTGCACCTCAGTTCTATGCTTTTTATCTCTTTATGAAGATCTGAGACATCTGGAATTACCCTAAGCCGTTTCAAGCTCCAGAAAATCCTCATATAATATCTGAACTCTATCCAAGTTCCAATCCATATGGAAGTGCCCGGCATACCAATTTTCGTAATTTAGCCGGCTTTCTATAGTGTCCAGCCATTTTTCTGTAGACTTGTCCACGGTGCTCTGGTCAATATTGGGAAGAAACGCCTCTCGTGGTTCGTAGGTGAGTGGCACAGTATGTGAAAACACGTAATCTACACTCCATTGTACTTTCTCCAGCTGGGCCTCCACATAGTCCCTAATCCATTCGTCCGGCTGTTCGGAATCGAACCATGGCATTCCATTTCTCAGGCGATAATACTTATCAACACTATATGCCCCTCCAATAACTATTGCCTTTTTACCATCAAAATCATAAATCTCTCCATCTTGTGCAAATAGAATATTAGGGTAGTCCTTCTCATAAAGAACAGTTCCACAGTGCCATTGTTTTTCTTCATAACCTTGTATATTGGAGGGCCGCTCTTCATGATTCCCGTGTATACAGAAAAAGGTTACAGGTAACTGTGCCAGTTCGTCCTTAAGCTGCATATCGCGATCATCCAAATGATAATTAATTCCGGCATCCCCCAGAATAATCATAATATCATTAATCGTTGTATCATACTCCTCACAAAATTCAAAGATCCGCTCAAAATCTCCGTGTGTATCACCTGTTAAGATAACCATTATATCACTCCCACGATTTTTATTGTACCGATAATCACAATGTAATTAACTCCATCAGTGGACATGTAAATTCTGGGTGTACAGACTATAATAACCACGCACTGTCAAGCTGTCATTATGGAAGTACACGTCAGCCTCAGCTCCGCCGATTGCCTCGACACTGAACCATATATACAAAGCTGCAAATCATCAATAGTGACCTGTCCAATTATATCATTGATATACTTATGATACGGAATACTATTGATTCTAACATACTTGTCTATATAGCCTTTTTGATATAACACTTCAGAGAGTTTTAAAAGGCTTACATTTATTTTTCCATTATAGGAATATAACGCCTCGCCCAAGCTTAAAAACTAAATCAATCCACTTTGATAGCATGTACACAATTAATCTGTGTACTTCTTCATATTTGCGTCCAGACCGTTTTTCAATCTGACAGATGGTCATCTTTTCTGGTAACGTATGTGTCAATATTCTGATGATCAGCCATAATATTTCCTTCTTTCTTATAATGGGACCTCATATAATCTACACAAGGGAAATAGGATGCCCTGATAACGAGATCTCCACCTGCAAATGGAATCGTTTCTGCCACATAACGAAGTGTAGATTCAAATTTCTCACCGGTAAAAAACTGGTTAAAATCACCCCTGCCAATAATAAACAAGGCTTAGAGGCAGGTGTATCTCCACTGTTCTTTAACACTTCCTCAAGATTTATGGATGTAAATTCTGTAAAAATTGCTTGCAAGCTGTCTCTGAAGATGTTTTAATGAATGCTGTAAAATATCTCTTACACTGATTAGATCCCACTGCTTCTTCTGCAGCAATTTTTGAAACATAAAAGCACTATGCTGCAAAATGTTTTTGATACTCGAGCAAAAACTTCGCCAGATACCTGTTCTTATTAGCAGATGCATCTAAGTCACTAATAACTCGCTGGCAGACCGCCGAAATACTATCTCGCGTAGCTCTAGGCACAAGCTTTATTAATGTACTATATACTTCCTTGTGGCAGTAGCTTCCACATGTCTTAGCATATTCTTCGGGATCCTCTATTATTTCCATTTTTAATCCATCACACTGAAGTATTACTTGATAACTCTTTGAACACCAAGAGGAAACACTTTGCTGTGCCGGCTGAAGTACACTCAACATTGATGATTCTGTACCACTATATGGATTCTTTATCATTTTTCCACTCGAATAATCAGAAGAATTTGCGAATAACGATACCCAAAACTCTCGCAGCATAACTGGATAAATAGCAATCAGCTCCTTTGGTAAGTTATAAATATTAAACTTGTATTTTGCGATTCCGAAATTTAATTCCGGATGCTTTCTTGCATATTCCAGGACATACGAAAAGTTTGTAGTTGCAGAAAAATAAATGCCTACATGCGAGCATGTTGATCTTGTATGGGATACTAGTTCGGGAATGCGTTTATCTATAGGCAATTCAGTAATTATTGAGCTTTGAAGTATTCCATTACTATCAATACTATTAAGCATTCGATAAATTTCAAGTATCACTTTATATTAACTCCTTTTGTGCTTTTAATTTCGAATATGTGTGGTGCAACATATTCATATGCATATAGTAGCACCGCACCTCTTCTTTGTCAATATTTTTCTTGACTATATATTTTGTTTATGCTATTTATCTAGGTATCACCACACTTCATTTTTTAAGGAGAAATATTATGAATCGTATCTATTCAAGTTATTCAGAGGATGAACAGAAAATAATCGAAAAACTAGCTGCAGAACAAGGCTTTACCTTATCTGCTTTTCAAAAATACTGCGTGATGCTATATGCAAACGAACAAGGAAATGTTTCTCCTATTAATGAACTAATTGATAAGATGAAATCTAGATTAGAAGAAATGGAACCAAATAAACCTTTTATTGTTTCATCCTTACTACCAGACGAATGGCCTTCTTTATCGCGTAATGACAAGATGACAATATCTCTTTCCTTAAAGAAATATATTCAGGATCATAGCACTGAATTTAAAATCAACAAAAAAATCAGAAGTAATATTAACCAATACATTAAATACTAATTGGAAAGATGGTATGTCCTTTAATGGTTCATTTTGCCTGACAACCATCTTGTCATGTCAACCATCCCATCGATGGATCAGTTACCATATACTCGGTTTCATACATAAATTAAAGAAAACTTGCTCAGTTTGAACGCATCATTCAACGTTACAAACTAAGCAGGTCTACAATTATCTACATCTATTTAATTATCTGTGTTCATTTTCCTTGATAGAGTAGAGCAGTGGGATTGCCACCGCCCCCTCATCAAACCGTACGTGCGGTTTTCCCGCATACGGCTTTCCGATATTCTTCTTCCTTCAGCATTCAGCCGCAAATACTTGCTAGTCCTGCCTGCAAGGTCAATTCTCCGACCTTTGCAGCATTTCCAAGCCTGTATTTACGTTGTTTCTTCCGATTGTACCACCGGGTAAATTTGTAATTGATATACTTCTCTATCTTCCATAACCATGGTCTTGTGAACCGTCTGGCATAATAATTTCTCATGCCGATGATTTTCGGATTAAGCAATTGCACCATGTCTTTCATGCTTAAAAGCAGTCTGCTTGGACTTGCAAAGACTTCTTTGACGTTGGCTCTCATTTTCTTCATAGCCTTCTTTGATGGCACCTGTTGTAGTGTCCAATACCATTTCCAGTCCTTGTTTTTGAATCGCTGAAATCTATTGTTGAAGCCAAGAAAATCAAAACTGTCTTTTCCAAAATACATATCTACCAGCCTTGTTTTCTCGGAATGCAGTGTCAATTCAAGTTTATTCATAATCCATTTCACTGCTCCCAGAGCTTCTTCTGCCTGTGCTTTTCGCTTACACAATATCACAAAATCATCTGCGTATCGTACCAGCTCGCCTAGGTGCCCAAAGTGCTTTTTCCAGTATATATCAAAATAATTTAGATATATGTTGGACAATAACGGCGATATTACACCGCCCTGAGGTGCTCCAACTGTGCTTTTACTGTATTGACCTGATTCTAGCACACCCGCCTTCAACCAGCCTTTTATCAGCTTTAACACTTTACGGTCAGTTATTCTTTGGTCTAACAACAGCAGCAATTTTTCATGGTTTATGTTGCCGAAATAGTCTTTTATATCAGCATCTATTACCCACAGTGCACCACCATTGTCCGCAACCTCGAATATTCTGTCCATTGCCTGCTTCGCACTTCGCTTTGGTCTGAATCCATACGAACAGGACTGAAAATCCGCCTCAAATATCGGCTCGATTACTAATTTTGCCGCCATCTGCACGATTCTGTCCTTGATTGTAGGGATTCCTAATGGTCTTTTTCTGCCATCTGCTTTTGGAATATAGGTTCGTCTGACTGGCTCGCACCGATATTTTTCCGTCCGCAATTCTTCTGCTATTTCACACAGCAACTTATTCTCGCCGTATGCTTTCACATCTTCTATGCTGACTTTATCAATGCCGCCTGCCCCACCATTCGCCTTTACTCGTTTCCATGCTTCATTCAAAATATCCTTCCGGTATATCTTGTCATACATCGCATAGAACTTTCTCTTTCGGTCAGCTTTGGCTGTAAGGTATAGTCTGTTTTGGAAGTCTCGTACTTTTTCATGGGTGTTAATAGCATCATCTGCAATCACCAGCACCTACCTCCTTTGCCGACATGAATAAAGTTGTGCCCCTTTCCTATGTACAGTTTTGCTGTCTGCACAATCATTGGTACTATGGGCACTTCTGACTGCCTCTTTGCAGGACTACACTTTCACTTTCGCTTATATGCGTCCTCTTTACAGTTTTCTGTGCAAAGTAGGCTCTCTCCAGTTCCGACAAATACTTTCCTGACGTGTCGTTACCTCTACACCGCAGGGTTCTTAGGTATTGCATTTAGGGTTCTTCATACCGTCTGCTGTCTTCGCCGTTGATGTCTCGGCTCGACTCCCTGTTGTTCCCTTTCGGGAATGTCAATAACGGTGCGGCAGTATTCACTTTATGTTACGACCCGTCAGTTTGCCTGTTCCTTTCGGAACATTCCGTAACGCTTCAACGTATAGATTACTCCATACGCTGGTTACTGACTAAGTGGCTGCCCTACCTTTACCACTACAGGACTTTCACCTGTTAGCATTTGCCAGCTTTGCTGGACGCACGCATCAACACTACTGCCTTCACATAGCTCGAGTTTATGGCATAGATGTCGTTGTACTCGGGAACAGAATATCCGTTTCTCAGTGTTTTAGATGTTGTGAAAACATTCAACGATTTTGAGGTCTCGGAAACATATCATTAACTTTTCGACGTTCAGACCTTCAGTGCTTCAACTAATACTGCCCCTTCAAAATCATTCTTAAGTGAAAGTATATACAAAATGATAAGATTATTAAAATCAATACCTGTATTCTTTGAAAGATTATACAGCTTGTCCCTTATAGATGCAGATTTGTTTTTTATTTGAGCAGTACTCATATCATTACCTCTAAATAATTTTTAAGAACAGTCGTAACCTTGCAGATTTCCGCATACTCCATAAGCAGCTTTAGGTTTCTATTACTGTTTTTCAGATATTCCCGAAGTGCCTCTTTTACTATGTCCATGCCTATCTGATTCCGATATTTTATACAATCACACAGTGTTTTTTCTTTATTATATATTAGAATTTGTACACCGCCGACTTTCTCTTTTTGTATTCCGGCATGAAAAATATCATTCTTAAAATAGTATACTTTTGTTGGAGGATAATCCGGCTTAATTACTTTTCTTTTTCTATCTATTGCAATACTAACCTCCATCGGCTTAACTACAGTCATGTTATAAAATGATAGAGCCGAAATCAGACATATAACTCCTCCCGGTATGGCTTTTGAAACATCAACCATTCCCTGGTATCCTGTTTCATTCATCCCAATCCAACGATAAAGTCCTCTTTTAATTTTCTCAATTTTCCCGTTCTCCAGCAGCTTATTAAGATAAATATTATATATGCCGGCACCTGTTATATCCTTGGTTCTGGCATATCCGCTGCCGGCTTTAAACACATTATATATTTTTTCTACTATCTCATCCATTCAATCATCTTTTTATATTCTACGGCAATATTTATAAAATGACGCATGTATTATTAAACATATCAAATACAGGTAATGCTACTGAATTTCTTTTACGGCAGGGAGAGAGGGGTTCGAAGACCCGGACTGCATAACAGTCACATGATTTCCTATCACATATGGCACTTCTTAAGGTCTATTATTTTCTTCTCATATATAGCTAAACATATTGGAAATACAACAATCACATATTTCCTTATTATACTATCTCCTTGTAATCATTATTTTTATTTAAAGTTTTTAATACCACCATAGAACCATGTACCGTATATATAACATAGAAATATTGATCTCATTTTAGTTTTATAGATTCTATCAACCTTTCAGGCTCGAAAAGCTTATCATATTGTTCCTTCCATATTTCATTCCCTGAAAAGTCTTTCCTAACTCTTAATATAAACTCTTTGAAATCAGGATTTTCTTCAGCGAGTTTATTCACGGTCTCCCAATCAATGTCGGACTTATATCTTGCTTGAAAAATGACTTCGGACGAATCCGGATCATTAATATCAAGCCTAATCACCCCAATGCCAAAAGCATTAGAAAGCCTTTTCAGCTCCTGTTTGAACTCCTTATCCTCATCGATAAGAGCCGCTGCCAAATAACCTTCATTCGCCCATGTTGAATTTGATACTGCTTGAAAGAATGATTCTCTTAAGTTTCCAAATCCTAGTTCTCTTTTAACTTCAAATGAATATAACCTCAAAACACTCGCGCCAGTTTCTTTGGATAAATCTATAACTCCAATTTCCCAATCATTCACCGGGAAATATACTCCTACCAAATCAGGATGCAACCATTCTAAATATTTACTTTTCTTATCTGATTTTTCATGCATGATTCTCTTAGTATACACATTCATGTAATAGTAACAGTAGTATGTCACAAAAGGATATAAATCCTTTTCTAAAAAACCTAGTTTTGAGGGTTTGCTTGATTTCTCATACGTGGCCGTCCCTGATTCAACTAATTGTCCCTCTGCTATTAATCTTTTCAGAAAAAACCTAACAGGCTTGGTTTTCATTCTTACAAAAATACTATTAGGATTCTCCTTTATATCAACATATAATCTTGCACCTATTGTTTGCCATGGTGTTTTCCCCTGAGTACTTATTTGCTTATTATATCCTTTAGATACAGCAAAGTCCCAGATTTCAACATGTGTTAAAGGTCTATTCTCTTCACTTAATACCTTTTCTGCGAGCTTTAAAAACGTAAGCTTCTCCATGATCACATCTCCTTTGTTATCATAATATTAGCTTATATTCATCTCATTGCAGAATATAGGTTTAGATTCTCATCTTTTCTCAGCTACTTTACCATGGTTTGGTCTGCCTGGAACAAGTCTACTATATTGGACAATATTGTTAATATCAAACCTATCATTATTAGTGTAATAATTATATAAAGAAGAAATATTCATTTTACCTTGACTTACACCGTTCCCCAGTTCTAGTAAGTCTTCAACCCTTATTGCAGTACCATTAATACCAGTTTCTGTTGCTATTTCTTCCAATGGCTTCTTAACATTATCAACAAATTCACTACTTATAAAAGCAAATGCATGTCTTGCAATCATTTCTTTCATAAGTTCACCACCAATATTCAATATGTATTCCTTCATTTTCCGCACATCATTAGCTGCGAAAGTATATCTTTCAGAAGTTGCTTTTGCATCAATTATTATTCCATATGATCTTGCATATACAGTATCATCAATATACCTTGCAATAACATCTGGAACTCTGCCATGTCCTTGTCCCAAATATGTAGTTTTATATCCTAGAAACTTAAAATATCGTGAGACTGCTGATTCAAACTCTTTTCCATAGATTCCATCATAGCCATAACGCATGAGATTATCCACCAATCTTGGTGGTAATGTAGCTTCATATCTCGTAACTATTCTTTCAATTTGTTTCTCAATATCACTTTCTTCTTCAACAGTGTTTTCAAGTAATGACGGATTTATGTCCAATTCAACTTTGTCTTCTAGTTTATATATATTGCCTTCATTAGCAATCCGGAATCCTGCTTGTTTTAAACTTATGATTTCAAACCTTATTGTCTGATCATCAACATCAAGCCCGTGATTCTGTAATCTTGATACTAATTCAGATAAAGTTTTAGCACCAGATTGAAGACTTTGTAGCAGTAAGACTCTGCGCTTTTGAACTAATGTAGGAAAAGAGTGATGATTAGAACACAGCATCTCTGATGGAACATACTTCTTAATACTACGAGAATAATAACGTAGAACATTTTCAGCTAACGGAGTAGCTTTATAAAGAGTCAGAGTCATCCCTAGTATATCTGCTCCCTCGTCTGCCTTCACAGCCAATTCACATTGAATAAGCCAGCTGATAATGGTTCTAGCCCATTTATCAGCATCCCCTTCTTTGTTAGTAAAGTTGCCTCCATTTGATACTATCCACTCTGGATCATAATGGGTTGTTTATGGTAATTTAAAATTAGGTCAGATGGCTCATTGAAAACCAGGTCACT
>ENA-UPTA01000252-UPTA01000252.1-activated-sludge-metagenome-genome-assembly--contig:-NODE-252-length-62011-cov-6.882513_pt1 | contig 62011 bp, 53 predicted proteins | sample MGYA00238184_ERZ773361 | MGnify/ENA primary metagenome ERZ773361 (study PRJEB29100, sample SAMN05720205) | activated sludge metagenome | isolation source: anaerobic digester from wastewater... | reverse complement strand
GCCATCTGCAAGAACATCACCATACAGTTGGATCACAGCGGAAATGCTTCCATAGCACCAGCCGATGTTGACAACGGATCATGGGATGCATGCGGAATAGCCGGTATGACAGTAGAACCGAATACGTTCACCTGTGCAGAATATGGGGACAACACCGTAGTTCTCACGGTAACCGACATCCATGGCAATGTATCGAGCTGCGAATCAACGGTAACGGTAGAAGACCTTGTACCTGCCGATGCCATCTGCAAGAACATCACCATACAGTTGGATCACAGCGGAAATGCTTCCATAGTACCAGCCGATGTTGACAACGGATCATGGGATGCATGCGGTATAGCCGGTATGACAGTAGAACCGAATACGTTTATTTGTGAAAATGTTGGAGATAATACGGTAATACTTACTGTTACAGATATTCATGGTAATAATTCTACATGTGAAGCATTAGTAAAGGTTGAAGATAACATTATACCAACCTTTACCCGTCCGGATGATATTACAATCTACACAGATTCTAATTGCGATTACGACATTTCAGTTGGTAACGTAGGCGATGTAACCAACGAATGGGATAATTGCGAAACTCCTCAGGCAGTTTATACTGATGTAATTGCAGACGGTCCATGTGAAGGAACTTATATTATTACACGCACCTGGTCGCTGACAGATGTAAATTATAATGCTGCTGCTGATCAAGTTCAGATAATTACAGTGCTCGATAACACTGCGCCAACATTTACTGCTCCTGCTGACATCACAATTACGGCCGACGATTACAACAACTTCGATGTATCACCTGAGAACACGGGAGATGTTGTGGATGAATGGGATAATTGTTCAACAGGTATTGATGCTACATATGTTGATTCACAGATTACCGGTTCATGTTATGGGTCAAGAGTGATTACCCGTACATGGTCGTTGGTTGACAATTGCGGCAACGCTGCAGTTGATCAGGTGCAGACAATTGTTGTTGCTCAGGGTTATGTGATTCTTGTTAAAGACCGTGCTGAATTCAAGCGTACGACTGTTCACAGTGGTGGGGTAGGTGTTAAGAAAGTAAAAGATGGTAAAATTGAAGCCAGAGAATATACTACCATCGCTGGTGCAAGCACCTTCGGGAAAGCCAAGACCATCCATACTGATGCTACAAGTACGATTGAAACTAAATTCCTGGCTCCGGCAAATGTGCCATGGCCTGTATTTGAGCCAATGCCTTACACAGGTTCGCTTACAGTGCATGTTCCCAACAATACAACAGTTTATCTGACCGATACCTTGTATAAAGAGGTGAAAGTGGGTAAAAATGCAACCGCTGTATTTACACAGCCTGTTGTAAATATTGAGAGAAAAATGCAACTTGAAGACGGTGCTACTGTGAAATTCCTGCAATGTGGTAAAGTGCGCCTGAAGGATAAGTTTGAATGTCGCAAAAATGTTAATATAAACCCAGACAATGTATCGGTTAAATGGTATATTGATCATGATGTAACATTCAAAGAAGGTGCTCATGTAAACGGATTCTTCTTCCTGGGAGATACTGGAAATGATACAGCCCGTCACCGCTTGATAATTGAAGATTCAAAGCTGACAAATCCAGCTGTATTTACTGGTATGTATGTTGCCAGAAGTGCAAGAGTAGGTAAATACACTAATTTCTATCTGAACATCGATTGCAACAACTGCCCGCCGGTTGAAGATCCGGGAATTTTCGAGTGTCCTGAAGATATCATTGTTTGCAACGATGACTCAGTATTCAATCTTTTGAGCATGATTCCGCCCCACACAGGAGTTCTTTCGGTGACAAATAATCAACCGGCTAAATTCCCTGTTGGAACAACGCAGGTTACCTGGAGAGTTATCTATCCCAACGGTTACATCGGCTATTGCAAGCAAAACGTAACCCGTAGCGGACCTCTCAGTATTGAAATTGTATCAAGCGATCCGTTCTGCGATGGTGACCAAATTCAACTTTCTGCAGTGATTTCTGGAAATTATGTTGAGCCTGTACTCTGGTCAACTGACGAAACCGATGCAATAATCTACACCAACACATCGGGTATATATTCGGTTGAAGTTACCAATGTACTTGGATGTTCAGCCTATGCCGATCTGGAACTGAATCTCGAAGCCAACACATGGTTGTCGTCATACACCATGATTGCCAGAGATAAGATTGAAATACGCAATACTACGGTTAACAGTGGTGGTCTTGGAGTATTTAAACTGAATGATGGCAAAATTGAAGTTAAAGAAGCTTCACTGGTAGTTGAAGATGGTACTTTTGCAATGGCTGATGTTATAAATGTTGATGGGTCAAGTTCAGTTGCAACTAAATACAATTCACCTGCACAAGTTATTCTGCCCGTTTTCGAAGAAAATACCAATGTATCGAACCTAAATCTGAATATTCCTGATAATACACCGGGTATAGTTGAAATCAATGGAACAAGCTACAAAGATGTGATTATTGGTAAAAACAACGAGGTTATCTTCACTGCTCCTGAGGTTAACATTTCAGGAAAATTGCAACTGAAAGAAAATTCTGTTACCCACTTTTCACAATGCACTAAGATGAGAATTAAAGGTGTTGTAGAATCAGAGAAGAATATCACTCTTAATCCGGAGGAACTCGGTGTTGTATTCTATGTTGAAGACAACGTAACGTTCCGCCCGGGAGCTTATGTAACTGGTATGTTCTATCTTGGTCGTATCACGGGAATTGACTATGTGTTTAAGGCCGAAGATTCACGCACTACCCGCGCCGGGGTTTACAAAGGAGTGTTCATTGCAAAAGAAATTCAATCGATGCAGAACAACTATTGGTACCTGAACCCGACTTGTGGTAGCTGTACGTTCGAAAAAGAATCTGAGACTAATACTGATAATTTGACACTGCAAAATGTGAATATCAGGAATTACCCGAACCCGTTCTCTGATATTACTAATATTGTATTCACTCTGCCATTTAGCAGCAAAGTTAGTCTGGATGTTTACGACATCTCAGGCAAAAAGCTTACTACTTTATTCAATGGTAATTCTGAAGAAGGTAGAGAATACAGGGTGGAATTTGACGGTACTTCATTATCACCTGGAGTTTACTTCTACCGCTTGACCACCGAACAAGGTGTATATAACGGTAAGATGATCTTCGACAGACAATAGTGTCGGGCATAACATTAAAAACCTCCGTGAAAGCGGAGGTTTTTTTTTGCCATTTGCAAATTGAAACATCCGTTCGTAATATAAGGTCTATACTATCATTCTGGTTAATCGAAGGATGACTATATAATCCATTGCTGCTTTGTATCCCGTAAATACAGATTGCTTTGTTACCCTACGGACACTGAGGTTCTCGAAGTGCCCGTAAATGCAGATTGCTTCGGGTTTTCAATCCTTGCAAAGACGGGCTCCCAAAACGAAATTACGAACGCAGTGACGCAATTTATAACTACAGAGGCGGTTAATGCATCACACTTAAATGCAGATTGCTTCGTCTTATCCTGCGGATTCCTACCAATGACGTGTGATTTTGTCGCTCTTAGGAGCCACAAGGTCTTATAAATTACCCCTTCAGGTTTTACAGCTTGACCGATTGATTATTTTAAACCAAGCACATCAACTCCTTGGTCGAAAACAATATCTTTTGCGATTCCGGCGTTTCCAATTTTATCAAGATCTTTCTGAAGTTCTTCGCCAACCTTTCCGTTTTCGTTTACCCATTTTTCGGCAAGGGCAATATTCCCATCTCCCTGCATCAGGATAATATCATGAACGAGTTCAGCAACTGCTTTTTTCATTTTTTCGAAATCGACCTTGTATTTGCCGGTATTGGGATCCCTTACGAATGCGCCTCTTTCCTTGAGGTAGTAGAATTCAATCATATTGGCTTTTCCATGGGCACTAGAGGCTCCAAAACGAACTGAACGGAAGATACCTGCAAGGAATGTAACATAATTATCCATTAGGTCTTTACCCGGGAATTCACCCATTTCGTAGAGTTTAGTAACCATATATAAGCCGGCAATGTCGGCTTTTGCTTCTTCAATAGGGCTGTAGTAAGCTTCGAGTACCTCGCGCACCGATTTTTTACCGTGAATTGTATATTTCACTCCCAAACCATGAGCCACTTCATGAAACATAACATTCTGGAAGAAGGCATCTTCGAACTTAATATGTTTCATCTGGCTTTCGTCGATGAGTAATTCTGCAATGGGAACCAGTATTTTGTTGAACTTGGCTTCCATGGCATTTTTCAGCTGAAGCTTGCGGCTGCCTTTTACAGCATGTACTTTCGGATCGTTAGGCAGGTTAATGGCAATATTCTTACCGCCTGAATTGCAATCGCCGGCATAATAGATTACATTATACACGTTCATGTCGCCACCGGCAGCAGGTTTTTCGCTTTTATAGTTTTCCGGTACAGGTAGGCTCATTTGCAACTCAGGTAACACAGCGTTGAAATGTTCAATCATTTTGCTCCATTCCACGTCTTTTACCAAAATCTGAGCTGAATGTGCTGCTCTGGCACCTTTAAAGCCATCTTCATAGCTTTCGATGGGACCTACAACAAAATCAACAGGGTTGTCCTTCATTTCCATCCATGCTATATCGGAATCGAAGTAGTTGTCGGTACGTAATGCTTCTGCACGAAGTAGAAGGTATTTTTTAAACCCAGCATTGTCGCATAATTCAGCAGCTTCTTCGATTAATGTTGCGGCTTTTGCAATCTGGGTAGCATATATCTCATGGTAATACACGAGCTTTAGCTTGTTGTCGTCATCGCGTCGTACCACGCTGTACCAGTTCATTTTATCGGGATTATCCCATGCTTCGAATTCTTCGTTGGTGATGTCTTTTGGATAGTAATTGGCTCCAAGGGGTTTTTCGGCGTAGCCTTCCACAAATGGTTTGTCGCCATCGAGTCTGTCCCACGGACCATAATTTATCTCTGCAAAACGCTTTGTATCGGCATCTTTAATCGACGACAGAAACTCGTTTTTATCGCCTATAGCATCGAGCCAGAACAGTTCATCCATAATATCGGCTACTTCAATAAGCTTTTTGATCATCTGTTTGTCGCGATCCGATAATTTGCTTAGATCGGTGGTGAGTGTTACCTCGGCATACGAAGCTACTTTCTTTTGCATTTCAGTCAGTGGTTTTGGGGTTTCCTTGTTGGTTTCTTTTTTTGCTCCCCCACAGGAATCAACAATGGTTATACCCATTGCAATTACGGCAAATACATAAATCCTTTTCATCGTATTGTTTATTAATTATTATTTTACCAAATAGAATAATAGTACCAGAATGCCAATGGCAGCAAGTATTGCCAGTGCAATCTTCCACCAGCAGTACGGACGTTCACCGCTTACTTCTCCGGTACGGGCGTTTATAAGGAAACGGAAGCTTTTGTTTTTATACTTATAGGCACTTATCCACAAGGGAAGGAGAATGTGCTTAAAAGTGATATTTGCATAATCGGTGTTCATTGTCGAAATGGTTTGCCGGTCGCCGCCAATTTGTTTAATGATCTGGGTCCGTATTACCGGTTCCATTTTGTTTTTTGCTCTATCGAATCCATCTTTCACAGTAACCTGATACGATTCGGTTCTGAAGCCTGAAAGAAATTTACCATCGAAAGGAATTAACTCTTTGACGTCCCATGGCTCAAGCTTCTCGATTATTTTGGATGGGAGGGCGTTGCTTGCAGGAACCAAAACATCGTCGAACCAAACATCGACAGCACCTTTCACTGCAGTCCAGCGAGTGCGGGTTACCGTTCGTGTCTGTGATTTTCCGTCGTCGTCGATGTAACGCTCGGTTTCGGTGTAGTCGTCGCCACGCTTGCCTGTATATTTGGTATGCGTGTCGCTGTCGTATGTCCAATAAGGGATATATATTCCATTGATTTTTTCACTGATACGGGCAAATTGTTTTAATCCGGGAGGTGCCCACCATAATTTACGGAGCCATTTTTCATAAGCTGAAAGCGCAGTCTTCTGATCGATTTTAAAAGGCAGCAGCGATTTTGGTTTCAGCAGCTTTTTATGCGACTCAGCAGTAATTACAAGATGATTACCGCAAAACGGACAATTATCGGATACCACATTCTCGGGCATACTGATCTCTGCTCCACAGGCATTACACAACACAGCATGTACCTCTACGGTACCGTCGCCCTGTTCAGCTTTGGCAAGCCATTCCTCGAAATTAAGCTCTTCAACCGGCTCCGACTTGATTTCGATTTCGTTTTCGAATCCACAGAAATCGCATACAAGCATGGTTGTCCCCGGCTTGTATCTCAGCTTAGCAGCGCATTGCTTGCAAACAATTTCGTTCTGATTGGTTTCTGAAATTTGATTTTCCATTTTTACTGATTTTTCGTGCAATAAAGTTAATAATTATTGATTGAAAATGTATTATAAAATTTACCAACATGATAATTCATTCAAATTAATGTAACAAAAAAAAATTATCAGGAGTTACAATAATTACCCGTTAGAATTATAAAGCTGCATATTCATGCAATGCACCAATACAGCCGTTGATGGTATCGATTACGGTGTGCAAATATTCGGGCAAAGCTGCTTCATCCTGATCGATGCGCCATGTTTTTGTGCTGCCATCCTTGCGAAGTTGTATCAGCATTCCGCCCTGGTCTGCGCAGTCGGGGCAGCCGAAAGTCTGGCTATCACTTTGCAGCAGCTCATCGGGAAGAAGCGACAATATATGCTTTACTCTGATGTAGCTTTCGTTGCTCATTTCTGTAAAACTGAACTCACCATTTCCTGCGTAATTATGATTTGTGTCCTCATAGAGTTTATCAGCAGTGAGCTTGTAGTTCAGCACACAGTTGTTGCCGATACATTCACCGTAGTAATGCCCGAAAATTATGTAGTCGCCATTATTGAGCTGTGTGTCGTTGTCGCTGTCGCAAGAAGTTGACAAAGAGAGCAGGAGAGTAGCCCAAAGGGTGAAAAAGAACTGTACTGCAAGCTTTTTCATTTGTTGCTTTTAAAATATTTTAATACTGCCATATCGAAAAGCCGGTCGCAGAAAACTAAACGAGCAAAATACAGCAGTTTCGCCGAGAATGTAACTCTATAACGGATTCGCGGACGTTTAATTGTAGCAGCTTTTACAATTATTTTTGCTCCATATTCACTGGTATTCCCAATGTTGAACTGTTTGTCGAAGTTATGGACAAAGTTGTAGAAATGGCTGTAATTCGGATTCGCCTCAAAGCGCGATACTTGGGTGTTGGCAGTTTTGCCGAAGTCTGATTTTATAGGTCCGGGTTCGATTATAACAACCTGTATTCCAAATTGTTTCAGCTCCCAGCGCATGGCATCGCTCAGCGCCTCGAGTGCAAATTTCGAAGCTGCATACCATCCACCAACCGGCATCGATATTTTTCCTGCTATCGACGACATGTTCACAATACGCCCGCTATGGTGTTCGCGCATTCCGGGGATCACCTTGCGGGTAATTTGCACCAATCCGAATACGTTGGTATCGAATTGCTTTTGGGCTGTCAGGCTGTCGATTTCTTCGATGGCACCAAACTGACCATATCCGGCATTATTGATAAGCGTATGCACATAAAAGCCTTGCTCGTTAATTGTTGCCAGTGCTTCATCCTGGCTTTTTTCGTCGGTTACATCGAGCTGAAGAATCCTCAGCCCTTTGTTTTCGAGTTCGATAAGTTTTTCGCGGTTGCGTCCCGAAGCAAAAACTACATAGCCTTTGCTGTGTAATTGCAGGGCGGTTTCACGCCCCATGCCGGCAGTAGCGCCCGTAATTAAAATTGCTTTTTCCATCTTGTATTAATGCGTTTGATTGATTTTTACATTGAACATTGCGGTTGATTTGCTGCTTGTAATATAATTCAGTACATCGAATTCGAGTACATCGGCAAGTTTTCCGCGACTGAACGAAAATTTTTGTGTACCGAAAGGATCTATTTTAATAATCTCAGGTATTCCGAAGGTATAGAATCCGGGTTTGAGCACAATTGGGCACGACGAAAGGTTGCGGAATTCAAGCCTTACCATCTGTCCATCGTCGTTGAACGATACATTGACCTTTAGTGTTTCCTGTAGCAACGCGAGAGCCACTTCGGGTACTGCCATAATGCTGTCGCCAAACCAGCAAGCTGTGCGCCTCGAATCGAGAGCTTCGCGTACCGAAGCTGCATCGTTTGCTGTTGCAAAAACCAGTGTTACAGGGCGGTGTTTGTTGAATCCAGCTATGGCAGTTGCATTGTGCACGTCGGAATTGGCAAAAATACACAGCCCTTTTTCGATAGCCCAGTCGAGTGCCATGGGGTAGTAGTCGGTGTAGTTGCACACTTCGATACCGTCGAGCATCCCGTCTTGCAGCAGTTGCGTGTGAATGTCGAACCATTTCACTGTATCGGGTTGCTGAAATTTCCATCCCGGATGATTCCATACGATAAACGCGTTTTGCTTTTCGGCTTCTTCTATAGCATCCATAAAGTCGTTTTTCTCCAGTTTGTTGGCATCGGTAATAAACAATGCGTTAAGATGCCCCGGAGGCATATTACGTGTAATTTCAGCCCCTTTTATAACCAATAACCCCAGCTTATCACCTGCTTGCCGGGAAATGTCGTACGACTTATTATGGTCGCCTTTGATAAGTGCTGTATTTACCCTGTATTCGATATGGTCGGTAATGGCAATCACATCGAGCCCGTCGTGAATGGCTTCTTCCACTCTGAAATCGGGCCACACATTGCCATCGGAAAATACCGTATGGGTATGAAAGTCGCAGAGCAGCGTGCGGTACCCCTGCAAATCGGGAAAATAGGGGTTCTGCGCCGGCAATACCTTGCTAAAAGAAATACAGGCAATGAGCAGGACGTAGAAAATTAGTTTTCGCATACTATCGAATATTTCAACAAAAGTAATAACAAAGTTCAATGTTTAGCACTCGTTCTACTATGCCGGTTGAGTTTTTATACAGTTTGCGTTAGTGCCATAAAATCCCTTATTCGTTTTGAGCCCAATTCAGATACATATCAAAAAAAACTGTGCAACTGTGAGCTTCCCCTAACTTGGTCATATAAAATTAGAGTTTGAAAATCCATACAGATGATTGTTCTTAGAACAGGCATATTTTTCAAAACAAATTTCCTATACTTGCGATTTCTTAAATATATTAATGGGAATAATCGCAAAGAAAATAAAAATTACCGGACTTGTTCAAGGGGTGGGATTCCGTCCATTTATTTTCAAACATGCTCTTAAATACGGAGTATGTGGATGGGTTGAAAATCGAAACGATGGAGTAATGATTCACGCTGAGGCTGATCCTAAAATACTCGACTGTTTTATTAGTACAATTCCAGAATCTGCTCCTTTGGCTTCATCGATAAGCTCAATGTCAGAAGATTTATCTACTGTAGAAAATTTTAAAGATTTTGTAATTAAGAAAAGTGAAAGTATATCAAACGAAGTTACAGAAATATCGCCAGATATAGCCGTATGCGATGATTGTTTGGAAGATATGCGAACTCAGAAAAATCGTATAGGCTATCCATTTACGAACTGCACGAACTGCGGTCCAAGATTTACCATTATTAAGGATTTACCTTACGATAGGCAGAAAACGACCATGGAGCCTTTTAAAATGTGTGCTGCTTGCGAAAAGGAATATACCGACATTATGGATAGGCGTTTTCACGCACAACCTGTTGCTTGCAATAATTGCGGTCCTGTTTATACGATACACTACAACAATATAGAAATTACAGATTTTGAAAAAATTTGCGAACTAACTCCTCAACTTATTGATGAGGGTAAAATCGTTTCTATAAAAGGCATGGGTGGCTTCTTTATGGCTTGTGATGCACTTAACGAAGAGGCTGTTGCAAGGTTGAGAAACGCAAAAAAACGCGATATGAAACCGTTTGCAGTAATGGTATCGAGTATTAAATCTGCCAGAAAATATGCTAATATTAACGATGTAGAAGAAAAATCTTTAACATCGTGGAGACGACCGATTGTTCTGCTTGAAACAAAACTAAATCTTGCTGAAGGAGTTTGTTCTGGATTCGACAGGACAGGCATTATGCTGCCTTACATGCCTTTCCATCATATACTATTCAGCAGAATGAAGACTGATGTTATCGTTCTAACAAGCGGGAACATTTCGGACGAGCCTATAATTATCAGTAATGATGAAGCAATAAAAAAACTATTACCAGTTTCTGATGCACTCCTAACGTATAACCGTGAAATATATAATCGTGCCGATGATTCAGTCGAAATTTATATTAATGGTAATCAAAGATTAATCAGACGTTCGCGAGGTTACACGCCAAATCCAATAAATTTAAAATTTGATGTAGAAGGCATTTTTGCAGCAGGTGCTGAACTTGTAAACTGCTTTTGTATTGGTAAAAAAAATCAAGCGTTTATGAGTCAACATATTGGAGATATCAAGGATTGGCGAACTTATGAATTTTATACCGAGTCGGTTGAAAGATTTAAGCAAATGTTTAGGCTTAACATTCATACAGTTGTTCATGATTTACACCCAGAATATTTTTCAACAAAATTTGCATTGGAATATGGCGTTGAGAGCATTGCTGTTCAACACCATCATGCCCATATTGCATCATGCATGGCAGAACACGAATTAGACGAAGAAGTAATTGGAGTAGCAATGGATGGGACCGGTCTTGGTACAGATTCAAAAATTTGGGGAGCAGAGTTTTTTGTTTGTGATTACAACAATTTTCGAAGAATCTCTCATTTTGATTACATCCCATTGCCCGGTGGCGACAAAGTAACAGAAGAGCCTTGGCGAACTGCTGTTTCGATGCTTTACAAATATTATGGAAATGAATTCAGAAATTTAAATCTTGACTTTCTGAAAAAAATCCCGAATAATAAATTAAATACCATAATTTCGGCTATTGATAACAAATTGAACTGTCCCGAGAGTTCGAGTGCCGGACGACTTTTCGATGCCGTTTCTGCACTAACTAATATTTGTCCGGTTTCTGGATTTCATGCCGAGGCACCAATGCGACTCGAAGCAGCTATTGAACAAAAATCAGACAAAAAATATGAAGTAGAAATTGGCGAAATCATATCGTTTCGCAAAACCATAGAAGGAATAGTAAACGATTTATTAAATAATGTAAGTAAATCAGAAATTGCTGTAAAATTCCATAATACAGTGGTTTATGTAATTCTGAAATCTGCCGAAAACATTAGACAAAACACCGGATTAAACAAAGTCGTAATGTCGGGGGGAAGCTTTCAGAATGCATATTTACTTGCAAAATCGGAACAATTGTTAAGCGAAAAAGGATTTGTCGTATATTCGCCAAATAAAATTCCTGCTAACGATGGCGGCCTTGCATTAGGGCAATTGGCAATTGCTGCTAAAAGAAAACATAAATAAACAAATATAACTATAATAAATATGTGTTTAAGTATCCCAGCAAAGGTAATAAGTATCGAAGGAAAAACCGCAATAGTATCTGTTGGAGGAGCTGAATATGAAGCAAATCTAGAAATGGTTGAAGACGTAAACGTTGGAGATTATATTCTATTGCATACCGGATTAGCAATCGAAAAACTAAACGAAGAAGAAGCTTTGGAAACCCTGAAAACCTTCGAAGAGTTTGAAGAGTTAAATATTCAACTCGACAAAGAAGAAAAGGAGACTGGAAAAAGGATAGTGTGAAATTATTTTGCAAAGGCAGATTAAAGTGATTAGGAAACTAAGATATTTTTCAAAACTTTAATATAGTTCATGAAATACATCGACGAATTCAGAGATAAGGAACTCGTAAAGAAACTGGTAGGTCAGATAAAGCAAATCTCCAAGACCAAGGTATCACTTATGGAAGTATGCGGGGGACATACTATGGCGATTCAAAAATTTGGCATACCTTCACTATTGCCACCAACAATTGAACTGCTTTCGGGACCTGGCTGTCCGGTTTGCGTTTCGTCGCGCGAGTTTATTGATAAAGCAATTGCTTTTTCTCGTCTTGATAATGTGATAATCGCGACTTATGGTGATTTAATAAGAGTCCCGGGTTCAACTTCGAACCTTGACAAAGAAAAAGCAGGAGGAGCAAGCATAAAAATAGTTTATTCAGTACTCGATGCTCTTAAAATTGCAAAAGAGAATTCGGATAAAAAGGTAATTTTTCTCGGCATTGGTTTTGAAACAACAGCACCTGGTTCGGCTCTTGGTGTTGCAAAAGCGTTTAAAGAAAAAATCAACAATTTTTACTTATACAGCTCACACAAAATTATGCCACCTGCAATGGCAGCTCTTATCAACGAAGGTGTAAAAATTGATGGTTACATTGCTCCCGGACATGTTAGCACAATTACAGGGACAGCAATATATAAAGATATTCCGGAAAAATTCGGGCTGGGTTGCGTAATTGCCGGATTCGAGCCTGTAGATTTGCTTCAAGCAATTTATATGCTGGTACACCAAGTAGAAAACAATGAGCCAAAAGTTGAAATTCAATACAAGCGTGTTGTAAAACCAGAAGGAAATTTAATTGCACAAGGATATTTAAACGAGATTTTCGAACTTGGTGCGGATTGGTGGCGAGGCTTAGGAATTTTAGAAAATAGTGGTCTTAAAATCAGAGAGAAATATCGAGCTCATGATGCAGAAGCAAATATCTTCGTTGAGGTTGAACCAACCCGCGAAGACAAAGGATGCATTTGTGGCGAAATTCTTAAAGGATTAAAAAAACCAAAAGACTGCAAACTGTTCGCAAAAGCCTGCACACCTGCCGATCCGGTTGGAGCATGCATGGTCTCCCACGAAGGCTCCTGTGCTGCATTTTATCGGTATAATAGAGAGTAAGAATATCAAACAACAAGCATTAATATAGATGAAAAACGACAAAATACTTCTCGGACATGGTAGCGGTGGAAAACTCTCTCACGAACTGATAGACAAACTATTTGTCCGTTATTTTTCAAACGATATTCTGGATAACCAAACTGATGCATCAGTACTGGATATCGCAGCAGGAAGTATTTCGTTTACTACCGATTCGTTTGTGGTTGATCCGATATTTTTCCCGGGTGGAAATATAGGAAAACTGGCAGTGTGTGGAACAGTAAACGATTTAGCAGTATCGGGAGCAAAACCATTGTATCTAAGTTCTGCTTTTATTATTGAAGAAGGTTTGCCTATCGACGATTTAGAAAAAATCGTTGCTTCAATGGCCGAAGAAGCAAAAAAAGCAGGTGTAAAAATTGTTACCGGTGACACAAAAGTTGTTGACAAAGGAAAATGCGACAAGGTTTTTATCAATACTGCGGGTATTGGAACAATCCAAGAGAATCGAAAAAATATCGGTACAGGAACAAACATTAAACCGGGTGACAAAATTATCATCAACGGAACTGTTGGTGATCATGGTATTGCAGTAATGAGTGCTCGTAACGACCTCAAAATTTTGTCGCCTGTACTTTCCGACTCCGCATGCCTTCATAAACTAATTGACAAGGCTTTTGAAGTTTCAAATGGAGTTAAATTCATTCGCGATGCCACTCGTGGTGGTATTGCAACGGTTTTATCCGAATTAGTGAGCAAAAAGACGTTTGGAATTATCGTTGATGAAGCCTCTATTCCCGTACGTGATAGTGTGCGGGGTATGTGCGAACTTTTAGGATTTGATCCATTTTACGTGGCAAACGAGGGTAAATTTGTGATGATTGCAGATGCAAAAGATGCTGATAAAATTGTTGATGCAATGCGAAAAACCGAATTTGGCGAAAATGCTGCAATTATTGGCGAAATTACTGAAAATCATCCCGGCAAAAGCATAATAGAGACTAGCATAGGTGGACAACGAATTATGGATATGCTTTCGGGAGAACAATTGCCACGTATTTGTTAAAACTTTAACCGGTCAATTTTGTTAGTATTATCAATATCAAACTATTTTTGTAATAAAAGCTTAAATGCACGAGTTATCAATAGCAATGAGCATAGTTGATATTGCTGAAGAGAACGCAGCAATAGCTGGAGTTAAATCTGTAAGCGAGATACAAATAGAAGTAGGGAACCTCTCTGGCGTAGTGGATGAAGCTCTTGAGTTTGCCCTGGAAGAAGCTGTAAAAAACACAATTCTTAAAAATGCAAAACGAATAGTGATTAAAACTCCCGGAAAAGTAAAATGCCTCGAGTGTAATCACGAATTTGCTGTTGACGATGTTTTTACTCCTTGTCCCAAATGCAGTAGTTTCAATAATGAAATTATTAGTGGGCAAGAACTTAGGGTAAAATCGATGTTGGGCGAATAGAATATTAAGCTTCCAATTGCAAATCTCAAATCATAATTATTGTGAAATTGGGATTTTAGACTTAGAGATTGTAATTTGGATTTTGTAATTTGTAATTTTAACTAAACTTACTACTATGTGTGGAACATGCGGATGCGGAGAAGATGACTCCGTAACAATCAGAAAACCGGGAGAAGAATCCCATATTCATTATCATACTCATGCCGATGGCAGCGTACATTTGCACAGCCACAACCATGATGAACAGCACGGGCATAGTCACTCTCACGACCATGAGCACGAAAGCCATAAACACATTCACACCCATGCAGATGGCACTGTTCATGAACACGAGCACGACCATCATGGCGAGCATGGACATGGAAATTCTCATGACCATAAGCACCATCAACACGCTCATACACATGCCGATGGCACTGTTCATGAACACGAACACGACCATAATGGCGAACATGCACATGGACATTCCCACGACCATTCTCATTCTCACAGTATTGAAATAAAGATTGAGCAAGACATTTTGCAAAAGAACAACCTTCTTGCTGAAAGAAATCGTGGTTATTTTGAAGCAAAGCATATTTTGGCAATAAATCTTGTGAGCTCTCCGGGATCAGGAAAAACCAGCCTGCTCGAGAGAACTATTAAGGAAAAACAGACAGAATTCGATTTCTTTATAGTTGAAGGCGATCAGCAAACGATGAACGATGCTCAACGCATTAAGGATGCAGGAGCCCCTGCTATCCAGATAAACACCGGTCAGGGTTGTCATCTTGATGCCAGTATGGTAAATAGCGCAGTCAAAGCTCTGGAAGTCAAAGAGAATTCAGTTCTATTTATCGAGAATGTCGGCAATCTTGTGTGTCCGGCAATGTTCGACTTGGGCGAATCAAACCGTGTTGTTGTAATCAGCGTAACCGAAGGGGAAGATAAACCAGTTAAATATCCCGAAATGTTCAGAACATCTGACCTATGTATAATAAATAAAATTGACCTACTTCCATATCTCGATTTCGATGTACAAAAGCTTAGAAATTATGCATCTCAGGTTAATTATCACCTGAAGTTTATCGAATTATCAGTAAAAACCGGCGAAGGAATGGAGAAATGGTATGAATGGCTAAATAATGCGCTAACTAAAAAGTAATTATGGGCGACATTTGGATCTTAACAGGAACAGCGTTAACAATAGGATTTTTACACACCTTACTAGGGCCTGATCACTATTTACCGTTTATCGTAATGTCGAAAGCCAGTCAATGGTCAATGTTTAAAACAATTTGGATTACTGTTCTTGCAGGTTTAGGCCACGTTTTATCTTCTGTTTTGGTTGGTATCATTGGTATTGCTGCAGGAATTGCGATTGCAGAAATCGAATTCTTTGAAGGCTTTCGTGGAAATCTTGCAGCCTGGGCTTTTATAATTTTCGGAGCAGGATATTTAATTTGGGGAATTTATAAAGCAGTGAAAAACAAACCTCACAAGCATTTACATTTTCACGAAGATGGAAGCATTCACGAGCACGAGCACACTCACGAATTGCAGCACAAGCATCAGCATAAAAGCATTACCCCTTGGATTCTATTTACAATTTTTTTTCTTGGGCCATGCGAACCTCTTGTACCTATTTTAATGTATCCGGCTGCAACAAGTTCGGTTTGGGGCACTGTGATTGTTACTACTGCATTTTCTCTTGCCACAATCGGGACAATGACATTAATCGTTATCTTAGCAACTTTTGGAATAAAAATAATTAAAACCGACAAACTCGAAAGGTATATGCACGCCATTGCAGGTGCAACAATTATGCTAGCGGGTATGGCTATTCAGTTTCTCGGATTATAAAAGTATTTGAATCATGAGCTTATCGGAAAAAACAGTCGAAAGACTTCTTAGATGTCGCCGAGAACTATTGAAATATCAATATGTAGATAAGCCTCATGTTTTTTCAAACGATTTAGCACGAATACTAAATATCAGACCGGAACAATTACGCCAGGATTTAATGTCAACGGGTATAGCTGCCGGAAGCAACCGAAACGGCTATGATGTAAATGTTTTAATAAAAGCAATTGAAGAAAAAACCGGATTAAATAACATGCGTAAAACCGCATTTGTCGGAGATGTTTCGTTGGTTGACGTTTATAAAACATTTACCGATTCAGGTTTGATTGAATTTAGTATTGACGCAATTTTCAATTTTAGTATTACTGTTCAATCTCACCATGGTGTGCCATGTTTCACTCTCGATAAAATGCCGGAAATAATTCCTGGAAAGAAGATAGAAATTGTAGTCGTTGCTGTTTGTGCCGACCTCGTAAGAGACGTGATTGATACTATTCTGCTTTGCGGAATTAAAGGAATTGTAAATCTATCATCGGAATACATACTTCCTATTCCAGGGGTTCAGGTCGAAAACTACGATTTACTTTCGGCAATTGAAAAGGTAAATTTCTTGATAAAAAAAGAAGCAGAACTCGAAGAAATCATTTCTAAAAACAAGGCAAAATGACAGAAGCAGAAGAAACTTTTCAAAATATACTTAGCAAAATTGCTCTTAAATATAATATTGAGAGTGCAGACAAAATCACAGTTATAAAGAATCTCGAAACAGCAAATTCAGAATTACATAAGCTAATAGAAGAGTACTCGGTTTTACTCGAATCATATCTTTTTATTAAATCTGATAAAATGCTTCTGCTTAAAGCCAGAGATATCTGGATGTCGGAATTAAAGCTGATTTCTGAATCTCTTAAAGAAATTGTTGCACGTATTGAAAGACTTATTTGCTAATCATACCCGTTAACATTTTAACAATTAGGTTGCTTCCAATTTTGAAAATTCACAAATTTTTATTATATACTTTTGTTGCAAAATTTCAACATTGATTGCCATGAAAAGATTTGCAATTACAGTATTTGGATTATCAATTGTCAGTTTTTATTCATTTTCACAAAGTCTCAACGACACGATTCAGTTAAACGAAGTTGTAATAACAGGAAATAAAACCGAGGTAACACGTAATAATGTTCCACTTACAATTTCAGTAATCAATAGCAATACAATTGAGAACAGTAATGAGTCGGCACTATTACCAATTATAAGCGAGCAGGTTCCCGGAGTTTTTGTTACTGAACGAGGAACAACAGGATTTGGTGTTTCATCAGGTGCCGCAGGTCAAATTAGTATTCGTGGTGTGGGCGGATCGCCTAATACTCAGGTTTTAATGTTGCTCGACGGACATCCACAATATATGGGAATTATGGGTCACCCTTTACCCGATTCGTATGTTGCCAGCGATGTAGAAAAAGTAGAAATCATTCGTGGGCCGGCATCTATTCTTTATGGCTCAGGAGCTATGGGAGGCGTTATCAATATCATCACTAAGAAGCAAAAAGTTGATGGCTACTCGCTAAATGCCAGAGCATCTTATGGCTCTTTTAATACGCAGAAATATATGGCCAGCGGAGGTTATCGCAAAGGAAAGTTCAATATTTTTGCTTCGTTTAACCACGACCAAACCAACGGACATCGCACAAACTCCGATTTTAAAATTGACAATGCTTATATAAAAGCAGGATATGACATTAATGATAACATTTCAGCTTCTGCCGACTTTAGCATAGCAAAGTTTTACACTTCGGATCCAGGTCCCAACTATATTACCGATTCATCATACATTAACCAAGCTCATTGGATTGATATTATGCGTGGACGTGCTTCAGTTTCTGTGGAAAACAATTACGATAAATTTAATGGAGCTTTTAAAGTGTTTCACAATTTTGGAGAACATGTGATTTATGATGGGTTTCATTCTGTGGATATTAATTCAGGACTAATGATATTCCAAAGTGCAAATCTTTTTAAAGGCAATCTAACAACAGCAGGTTTCGATTTTAAAACTTTTGGTGGAATTGCAGAAAATACATTCGCCATGAATGGAGAAGGAATTGTTTTCAGCGATACAACACTAACCGAAATGGCTGGATACGTTCTGATGCAGCACAATTTTAAGGATAAACTTATTGCAAATGCCGGTGTTAGACTCGAAATTCACAGTGTTTATGGTGAAGAATGGATTCCACAAGGTGGAATAAGTTATAATGTGAATGGCAAAACTACATTAAAAGCTGTTGTATCAAAAGGATTCAGGGCACCAACAATTCGAGAACTTTATATGTGGGCTCCGGCAAACGAAAACTTACTTCCCGAAGAGCTAATGAACTACGAAATAAGCTGGCTTCAAGGCATTAACGACAAAATAAATTTCGAGATTACTGCATTTCATAACGAAGGTAGCAACATGATTAAAACCGTTATGGATGGGGGAGTTCCAAAAAATATGAATACCGGTAGTTTTAGCAATTTTGGTGGCGAATTTATGACGAATTTGCGTTTAAACAGTAGTTTTTCCTTAAACCTCAATTACAGCTATCTTTATATGCAAGATCCGATTATTGCTTCTCCTGAACATTCCGTTTATTTTAGTGGAAGGTATTCTTTCAAAAAATTTGCATTCAGCGCAAACTTGCAATATATAAACGGACTCTACACAACAGTTGAAGTAAACAATATTCAAAAAGTGAACTATCTTGTTTTAAACGCCAGATTATCCTACAATATCATAAGTTATTTGAATATTTATATTGCTGGGAATAACTTGTTAAACTCAGAATATGAGATTAACTATGGTTATCCAATGCCTGGTATAAATGTTAGCGGAGGGTTGAACTTTAAATTGAGAAAAGACTATGAGTAAAGCACTAAAATGAGATATTCTAAATCACAAAAACAAATGTCAACGAATTCTTGAATTTGCGATTTAATAGGCTTAAATTATGAAAAAAATACTATTACTACTATCTGTTCTCCTAACTTTTGCAACAGCAGTATTTTCTCATTCAGGTAAAGCTCGTTTTCACGTAATAATTGATACAGATTGTGCCCCCGATGATTTAAGGGCAATAAGTATGATTCTTGCCTCGCCCGATTTTGAGGTAATTGCAATTACCACCAGCGATGGATTGCTTCGTCCCGAAGAAGGCTATGTAAAGGTAAAAGCCTTGCTTCGCAGTTTCGGACATGATGGAATTCCTGTGGCTTATGGCAAAAGAACTGCAAAAAACAACTCCAACTGTCATAGTACTTGTATTTCGGTAAACTGGGGCGACGAAAATGGAATTACTATTCCCGAAAAAGCGGGTGCCAACGAATTACTGATTCGCGAAATTAACGATGAAGATGAACCTGTAGTTCTCATTTGCCTTGGACCGATGACTAATATCAGCGAAATTTTGTCAGATGAAAATATTATATCCCAAATCGAAAAGGTTTACTGGTATTGCGACGATGCCACAAATAAAAGCGGTTTTAATTATGAGTATGATAAAAAATCAGGCGACACTTTCATGAACAATTCTGTTGCGAAATGCCTTGTAGGAACAGGTGAAAGCAGTTTTCTTGTTGATAGCGATTTTTTGAATAAGATTTCCGGTCTCGAAGGTCAATATTCAGCGAAAATATCATCTTCTCACAAAAATGAGGCTGTGGAAGCAAATATTGCAGAAAAAAGATATAAGCTTTGGGATGATTTAATTCCAATTTTTATGATTCATCCTGAGCTGTTTGTTACCGATGGTCAATCTATGCTTACAACTGTAAAACCAATCGCCCAAGAATCGCAGATAAAAAATGCCATTTTTGAAATGTTGGTCAGCAAACACATGTACGAGAACAAGGTATTTGGCAGCTTTCCGCTAACGCCAGATTTGTATGCCGATGATGTTAAGCCTTATGTTAACGAAATAATTTCGCGACATGGCATGTCGGAATTCAGAGCCGGAGTTTTGGCAAACGAACTACATGGACATTTGGGTATTTATGCAATAATTGGAGTTAAAATGGGGATCAGGGTGCGACAATATTTCAACATTTCGGTTGATGATGTTCATGTGATTTCGTATGCTGGATCAGGCCCACCGGTAAGCTGCCTTAACGATGGTTTACAAGTGAGCACAGGAGGAACAGTCGGGCATGGACTTTTCGAAATTTCCGACCAGGAATACAAGCGCCCCGAAGCCACATTTATTTTCAAAAATAAATCGGTAACATTAAAACTTAAAGACGAGTACTGGGCAATGATAAAATCGGACGTAAAAGCAACAATCGACAAATGCGGCAATCTTACTCCTGCATACTGGCAAGAACTTCGTGCACATGCCATAAGATATTGGCTGGAATTTGACAGGATGGATATTTTTGAGGTGGTGGAGAATTGAGAGGAGTAAGGCAGAATTTAAGTTTTGCTGCTTGACACAAATGGCAGTATTTATATCATTCTTTTCAAACAACCCTCAAACATCCATACCTGTCAAGTTTGTCACATCACCTTGATTGTGCTAAGATTAAATTACAAACTGACGTTATTTAAACTTTATACTATCACAGTTACCTTTTCGTATAAGTCAGGCATGCAATTTTGTCTCATTCTGAATTTTGTTCCATGATTATGACCTGTCCTTGCGTCAAAGTCCACAAGGATATTTCCTTTTTCCATTGCTTTCAAGAAACCTTCAAAGTTGAATTTTTGAAGCATCAGAACTTTAGTGTAATGATAAAACTCAGTCCCGTTTTCCTTTTTAGTTTCAGCTTGGACATAAAAACAATTTAATAGTTTTGTTCCGGCTTTATTTGATAAATCATCAAAACCCCAATATGGTTGTGGGTTTAATTCCTTTAATCCTATGTTTTTTTGAACTTTTTTAAGCCAGCTCGCATGTTTTTCCGAGACCTTCTTTGAATTAAACGAAATTAAAACTTTCTTTTCTTTCCTGTCAATTTTCACCATGAAGCCCCTGTCACTCGGAGAATTGCCATGTATTGTTTGTCTAAAAGACATTTCTGTTGATGGATATTTTTTTCCAGCTTCTGTATGTTTCCATCCATACATGGGCAACAGCAATTGAGGCACAAATCCAATTGCTCTAGGAGATGGCTCAATATGGAATAATGTTGTCAATGAAGTGGTATTAATACGCTGTGATTTTAATTCCCATTCTGCTGCATTTGGTATTGGTAAATTGTTTTCGGCAATGCCCAGTAAGTCTTCAAGTGTATTGCCTATTCCGCCTTGATTTCCGTGTCTTCTGTTTTCAATCCAGCCTTTGGCTGAAATTTTCTTTAATTCTGCAATTAATTGAGGTTTTGTATAAATTTTCATTCGACGTCTTGAAATAAAGTTAATGGTCTAATTCTCAATAATTCACTTCGTTTTATATTTCTTTCAATTCTTTTTTCTGCCATTTCACAATAGTCTGGCGATAAATCAATACCAATGTAATGCCTTTTAAGTCCCATTGCAACTATTGCAGTTGTTCCACTTCCCATAAATGGGTCTAGAACAATTTTCGCATTAGTTGAAGAAATAATTCTATCAATTAATGCAACGGGGAAAGGTGCTGGGTGCTCATTTTTCATTTCTTGTGTAAATTCCCAAACATCTCCATAGGCGTTAGCCTTTGGGGCAAGTTTAAATTTTGGTTTAGGAATTAGATAAATTACTTCGTAGGTTGGTAAAAAATAACCTGGATTGAAATTTATACCACCTTTTCTTCGCCAAATAATTATTTGTCTTACTGGTAAATCTCTAATGATATCTTTTCTGTCTTGAATAAGACCGTCTTGCACTCTCCATTTATGATTGTAGAAAATGGCTCCATCATCTTTTAAAAGACGGTACATTTCAGTTAAGCAATTAAATTGCCATTCAGCATATTTGTCGTGAGGTATATTGTCGTCATAATGACTATAACCGTTTACCAATGCTGCACTAGCCCATTTCCCACCACGACCATCTTTCATTCCGTTTCCTGTGGAATTCTTTAAGTTATATGGAGGAGAAGTAACAACTAAATCCAAACATTTGTTTGGCATTTTTCTCATTACGTCCAAGCTGTCTCCGCAAATTATTTTGTCTAAGTATATTTCTTCAAAAGTCATTTAATCAATTCTCTATTTGAGACAAAATTAGTCAATTTTTTTCTTTATTTTTCTGTAACTGTGATTAATCATTGTACATAATAGGGTGAAAATAGCTTTGGTTGTGTCAAAAGTAGTTTCAAATCAATAATAAATAAAGCATATCTATGACAAGCAAAGTGCTAACAATTGTATGGCAACAAAAAATCCCCAACCAATAAGCTGAGGATTTCATAAAATATCGCCCAAAATCTTTAATCCAAGAATTTATCTCCATTCAAAATCTTTTGTTTTACAAATTCCAAAGCTTTTAGCAAATTTGCTTTTGCTTTATCAGTTAGCCCTTCCTGGAATTCCCATTCGTAACCTTTTATGTGGATAAGGAAACATTCTGGAAATTTCCCGTAAATGTCGTTACACAGATTAACAACAAAAGCGGGTGAAACTGCGTGCATTGTAAACTCGACTTTGGCTTCGGATGGTTCAACTCTGTTGATATAGAAATCTTCTATTTCTTCGGTTGTTGCGTCAACGAAGACAACTATATCCCGAGAGGATATAGTGTCTGCGTCTTCTATATTGAGTTGGTAATTACTGTCGGTAAAAACATTTTTGATACCTTCTGCAGCAATCCATTTCTCCATTATCTCCACGAATTCGTTTCCTAGTCCGTCATCCTGCCTTCCCGGGTTGCCATATCCGTAAATCAAAATTGATTTTCCAGCAATCATTAAGATTTCTTTCTGTCAATTAAGTTATCGTTTGAATCAAATAACGAAACTTCCAGTGGCATTTTTCCCAAAGCATGAGTTGCACAGCTTAGACATGGGTCATAAGCACGAATCGCAACTTCTACTGCATTCATCATACCTTCAGTTATAGTTTGTTTTCCATTCATATAACTTTTTGCCACATTGTTTACGGCACGATTCATCGGCTCATTATTGTTAGTTGTAGAAACAATAAGATTTGCTTTTGTAATCTGATCGTTGTCGTTAATCTCGTAGTGGTGGAACAATGTACCACGTGGAGCTTCGATAAGACCAACACCTCTCTTGACTTTTGTTCCTTTGGTGACCAATTCGCCTTTCAGCAAGTCCGGATCGTTAAGTAAAATCTTAATCATTTCGGCAGCATGCAGACATTCGATCAAACGAGCATAGTGCATGTGCATACACATGTTGTTTGGTTTACCGTTGGTGTAAGCTTTGTAAATTTCGAATTCCTTCTGAGCCAATGGAGTTGGAATAAAATCGGCAGTATTTAAACGTGCGAGCGGACCAACGCGATACCAACCTTTTTCTTTACCCATGTGAATCATATAAGGGAATTTCATATAGCTCCAGCTACGAACCTCTTCGCTGATGTATTTATCATACTCCTGATAATCAACATCGTTAAGAACTTTCTTACCGTTAGCATCAACAGCTCTGAGTACGCCATGATAAAGATCAAGAGCACCGTCCTTGCGAACAAGAGATAAGTGATTTGAATCGTACTGAGAGAAATTGTCAATAAAAGAAGTGTTCTTCTTATGATAATCCTTCAAGAAATCAAGAGCAGCCTGAGCCCATTCTATCATTTTGTCGGCATTTAGAGGATCGGCACCTTTAAGGAAAGAATCTCTTTCTGCGATTGACAAATGTTTGTTGATACCACCAGGGATTGCACCTGTTCCATGTATTTTCTTTCCAGCAGTTGCAGCGATAATTTCCTGACCGAATTTACGCATCATAACGCCCATTACAGCAAGGTCTTTATGTTTGATTGCAACACCTACGATATTTCTAAGAGCTGGGTCACTGTCAACGCCGAATAATAAATCGGGAGAAACAAGGTGGAAGAAATGCAAAACATGAGACTGGAAGAACTGACCATAATGCATTAGTCTTCTCATTTTTTCTCCTGTTGGTGTTAAACCATCGCCTGTACCAGCACCAACTATTACGTCTAATGCTTTAGCAGCAGCTAAATGGTGACTTACAGGACAAATACCGCACAAGCGTTGAACCAATACTGGTGCTTCCCAGTAAGGTCTTCCTTGTACAAAACGTTCGAATCCGCGAAACTCAACAATATGCAATCTGGATTGTTCAACATTTCCTGCGTCGTCAAACTTAATTGTAACTTTTCCGTGCCCTTCAACTCGGGTTACGGGTTCTATTGTTATTTTTTTTGACATCGTATTTATTTTTTAAAATTAATCAAATTTAATTACTTCGTAAGGAAGGTTCATCTCGTTGCCTGTTAAAAGTGCAACAAGTGCATTCCAGATTAAATCAGCTCTCGGAGGGCAACCAGGCAGAAAATAATCAATCTTAACGATTTCGTGACATGGATACACTTTATCCAAAATCATAGGTAACTCGTCGTCGTTTGGCAAAATACCTTCTTTGTTCAGAGTTACTGTAGGGCCGTCAAGATATGCTTCTCTTATGCATTCTTCAACTGGGATACCGTTTCTTAATGCCGGCAGACCACCCATGATTGCACATTCACCCAATGATATCAGGATTTTGCAATTCTTACGAAATTCTTTTAATACATGAACGTTTTCGCTGTTACAGCAACCACCTTCAATAATACCTATATCACACTGTTTTGTAAAAGTCTTAATATCGTCTATCGGCGATTTATTAAACTCAACTAACTCAATCAAGTCAAGTATTCTTTCATCTATATCGAGAATAGACATATGACATCCAAAGCATCCCGCTAATGATGTCGTAGCAACTATTGCTTTACTCATGATTACCTCCAAGGTTTAAATTATTTTCAATTTCGTGTCCGATAACGTGTTTATCATATTTTCTGGTTCCAATAGCTTCATTAAAACCTTTTTCTTTTTTGATTATAACACCCACCGGACAAATATTCATGGCTTTAGTAGCCAATTCGTCAGAAATGTTTGCACATACTTCGTGGTCCATTACGATTTCGGTATGTATGCCTCTTTGTTTAGCTGCAAACATGCTCTTTCCATTAGCATCTTTTAATCCTCTTACGCAACGCATACAAAGAATACATCTGTTGGTGTCTAATAAGAGTTTGGGATTTTTAGCATCAACCGGACGTTGTGGAAATGAATAGGGGAATCTGGAAACCATCATATTGTAACGATATCCGAGTGCCTGTAATTCGCAGTTTCCACTTTTTTCGCATGATGGGCAAAAGTGATTTCCTTCAACAAAAATAGCTTCAATTATAGCTTTTCTAATTTCATTGATAGCATCAGTGTCGTTTTCAATAACCATACCTTCGCTAACCGGAGTTGTACATGCTGTCTGAAATCTTCCGTTAACCTTAACGGTACACAGTCTGCAGGAAGACTTAGGTTTAATTCCTGTGAATGCACACAAGGTAGGAATATATATACCATTATTAACGGCGGCTTCAAGGATAGTCTGACCTTGTTTAGCCTGGACACATTTGTCGTCTATTGTTAATCTTATCATTTCGTTCATAATTATTTCTTTAATGTTCGTTTTTAATTATTAATGTGAGTTTGGAACTCTTCCAACGTATGCACAAGAATTTTTAACAGCTTTGCTCATATCAAATCCCATATCGTAATCAACGCCCTTCTGAACTTTTGCTTCGTACAATTCTCTGAAATTCTTAATGCTGCTTGCAATTGGATTTCCGGCTGTCTGACCTAAACCACAACGGCTAACTACTGGAAATTTAGCCCAAGCTTCAAGATCCGAAATGTCTGACATTACACCTTTGCCTTCAAGTATTTTTTCCAACTTGTCTTTCATTAATTTGGGAATGATACGGCAGGTAGTACATGATCCACAAGATTCTTCAACAAAGAAATCCATGAAGTTGTGTACCAGTTCTTTCAGAAGATCACGATTTTTGTTTAAAACAATCATCGAACCCCCTGTGCCGAGGTCGCTATAACATATTTTTCTGCCAAAATCTTTAGGTCCAATAACTGCACCTGAAGGACCACTTACCTGAACAGCCTGAACATCTTTTGCTCCAACCATTTCTAGCATTTCAGCAATAGTCATTCCCCATTCAATTTCATACACGCCAGGTTGTGCGCAATCACCAGAAATACTTAATAATTTGGTGCCTGATGATTCTGCTGTACCAATATTTTTGTACCAGCTGCTGCCTTTTTCAATTATTCTTACAACTGAGCAGAATGTTTCTACGTTGTTTATGATAGTTGGTAAACACATATAACCTTTATCTACAGGGAAGGGAGGTTTATCCCTTGGTTCGCCTCTCTTACCTTCCATTGATTCGATGAGTGCAGTTTCTTCGCCGCAAATATAAGCACCTGAACCAAACTGAATTCTTATGTCGAAATTGAATCCTTTGATTCCACCGACATTCTGACCAAGTCTGTTATCTTTCCTTGCATCTGCTAAGACTTTCTCCAGAAATGTTTCTAGATATTTGTACTCCCATCTCAAATATATAATACCTTCGTCTGAACCAATAGCATACGCTGCAATAGCCATCCCTTCGATTAACATTTCCGGACGTTCTGTCAAGAGAACTCTATCTTTAAATGTACCCGGTTCGCCTTCATCTGCATTACACAAAACATAACGCTTCGGACCTGTTGATTTTGAACAGAAATCCCATTTCAAACCTGTTGGAAAACCTGCTCCACCGCGTCCGCGGATGTTTGATTTTTTTACTTCATCAATTACATCTTTTGGTTGTAATGATGATAACTTGGTTTTAAGAGCAGCACCTGCAGTATAGTCACTTAAAATTACCTGACCTCTGCGTTTAATGTTACTGTTAACCATTGACAGAATTTCAGCAGATGCATTTTTGCCATCACCATAATTCTTGTGATACAAATCTGTAACTTTTTTACCTTCTTTCAAACCTGTAACAATTTGTTTTGCTACAGCAGGTGTGAGATTGGTAAACATCTTACCGTTGATTATAGCAGCAGGCTCCTGATCGTTCAAACCAATACAAGCAGTATTGTACAAACCAATCTTTCCGTCAGCACTGTTTTCTCCGAATTTGCATCCGGCGGCTTCCTCAAATGCTTTTTTTACTTCTTCGCTACCCATCATACAGGCTACAGCACTATTATTAAGATAAATAGTGTTAGTCCCGCGTGATTTCTGAGTAAAAAAATGGTAAAATGATAATGTCTGTTCAACATCAACAACTGCCATGTTGAGAATTTTAGCAACACTTTGTGTCGCTTCCTTCGAGATATAACCAAACTCAGCTTGGGTATCCAATAGAATATCCATAAGCCTGTTCTTGTCTGAGTTATACTTCTTAATAATCTTTTCTAATTGACTATTCATTCTGTATAAGCTTTATTATTTGTTAAAAAATTAACTAATTATTAAATTGTGCCAAATATATTATTATTCTAAAAATGAGCAATGCTTTAATAACACATTATTCTAATTTGGAAATATTCAAAATTAGACATTCAAATACACTAGTCTTGCACAAACATCAGGAGGACTGTTGTTATCTTGTAAAAATAAGGTTGCTGCTCACATTATTGATGAATTGTAAAACAAGCATTATTTTATGCAAAAGTTATTGGAGAAGTTCTTCCATTTACCCAAAATAGGTTTTTGTTTTTTACCTGATTTTTTATTCCAAATAATATGAATGCTGACAAACAAAGATTATAATTGAAGTTTTTGTAAAACTCAGATTACTTATTTGAACATTAAAATATATAGCCGCAAGCTTATTGCTTTACAATCTTTACTGAGTACTTTTCGTTTCCTGAAATTACCAATATGAAATAAATTCCCTCCGGTAATCCTTCGAGTGTGAATTCCGGGAATGCCGTACCATCAGTAATGGTTTCTGTTCTGCTGAAAATAATTCTTCCTGTGGCATTAGCGCAAGTAAACATGTAATTACCCGGTTTAAGATTTGATGTATTTAGCCTGAATTTACCATTTGTCGGGTTTGGCAAAACAGAAATGGTTTTTAATGAAGTATTTTCCTGAATATAATTTCCACATGGAGGAACGAAACCAACCCCGGGCGAACCCTCTAAACAACCATTAATCCAATTATCGCCATCGCAAAAAATGCCGCTTTCATCGAGAATCTCAAGTGTATAGCCATTTCCCGCAGCTCCCTGTGGCCATGATGGTAGATTACTGTAAACAACCGAAAGATAGATGTTTCCTGTGCTGCCGTATAACCTGATTACTTCGCCCGAACCACTTAAACCAAAGTCAAACGGACCCGCTTTATTGCTTACATCAGGAAATCTATCAGAGAATTTTTCTGGGTCTGAAAAAATAACCAGATACGATCCTGCATTTATTACAGTAGCTTCAGGTATTTCAAAGCTATGGGCATCGTCGCTGTCGCGAAAAATCCATCCCGAAATATCGATATCCTCATCGCCGGTATTGTGCAATTCAACCCAGTCGCCTGCATCGGCATCGCCATCTGAATTATAGTTTATTTCATTGAAAATAATATCTTCGGTACATGCAACATAGGCTTGCCCGGGGGAACCGCCCATGCAACCTGCAAACCAATTTGCGGCGATAGCCGGATTAAGCGTGTCGTTGCGCAGTTCTAGCGTGCGTCCGTGACCATCAGCTGCCTCCTGCCAGGGCAAACTATCGGTGTAATGTACCGACAGGTACGTAAAACCGTTATCATCAATCAATGTCAAGGGTTCGCCGGAATTACTGAAGCCAAATTCAATTTCATAAAAATTATCGATGCTACCATGCTGTTCAATAAACAATTCGGGATCGGAAGAAAGTACCAACCTTTCGCCCGGTTGAAGAACGGTGCCTTCAGGGAAAACAAATTCATGAAACAGTGTGCTGTCGGTAAATTTCCAGTTAGAAATGTCAATTTGCCCATCACCAAAATTGAGTAGTTCCACCCAGTCGCCTGCATCGCGTGTGCTGTCGGAATGGTAGTTAATTTCGGATATTGTTATTTCTCCCTGAGTTTCGGTTTGCGCAAATACAGCAATAAATTCTGTGCTTTGCGAAATATTCAGGGTAATGCTATCTTCCGGGTTTTGTTCGGTAAGCACATCGTTCGGCTGCCAATAGAGGAACTCATAGCCGTTTTCGGGAATGGCAATCAGACGTACCGGATTTCCATCGAAATATACCCCTGACCATGGCAGTGAGTCGGGAATTATTGTACTGATTTTTATATGGCCAGCGTTTTCGGGAATTACATCCAAACCCACATCAACCTGCTTTATAAGGTCAAAACCGGTTGTGATATATTCTCTTACAAACATAGTTCTTGATTGATATTCCGACCTGAGAATATTATGATTCCCGACAAAAGTTGCCATCTGACCCGCAACATTACCCGGATCTCCCCACCGCGCAAATTCTTTAGGCATTTCGGCGGCCATCTTCGAAAACATCTCCTGCTCTTTTTCAAGTACCTTATCAGTAAGATAGGTCGTGTTCATTACATCGGCAAAGCGATTGATGAAATAGTTTTTAAACTGTTCATTCTGGATGCTTCGCAGCCAAATATTAATGTAAGGGATGTTTGGATCGCGACTAAAGAGGAAATCAATGGGATTGTCGCTGGTTGAGCTCCATCCACTTGGTTGCATCGATAATTCAAGGTCAATAAGGCAGAACCGAAATCTATAATCGGTTTTTTCGGATCTGTACATCTTAATATTGTTTTGTGGCCAGTCGGTGTTTTGAGTATAGGCTTCGGCAATGATATAGTCTGCATAAGAATTCATGTCGAAATAGTGGTCGGCCGATTCAACAAAATTTTCCTGCGCAGGATCGAGAGTGAGAAATGCTTCGTAGCTATCCCAGAAGTTTTCAACAGAGCCGGCTGTTGCCCTGAGTACACCACTGTACCACGCACTCAGTGTGAGAATGTCGAGAGAATCTTCGTCGGCATCATCATATACCTCGAAATATTCTTCATCAATTTTCTCTCTTAATTCGTAGAGGCCAAAGTACTGTCCGTTGATATAAACCGATACAGGTTCCATTGCTGAATAATGATTCAGCGTTCCTTCGCCCAGCGATGTAACCTGAAAAGCATCTTTGTATGGCAAGGTAAGAAACTGATTGCTTCCGTTGCGCAGATAAAACTTACTGTATTTTATGCGTTGTGGCCGGTCCGGAATTAATTTGTATTCGACAGGGGCCTGACCAAGCACCGAATGGTCAAGTTCAACCCTGAACGAATGTTGCGGATACGACCTGCTGCCTCCCCAACCCCCGTCGATCTGTATCGCTGATGGTTGCGAGAAAACCAAATTGTTAGCAGTATCGAAATATTCTACATAGGCCGATTTTTCCCAATCGGTCCACCAATTGTCAAAAATCCCATTATCTCCATATAAATTAGAGTTTTGGGTAACAACAGATATTACCGGAGTAGTGTGATTGATACCGATTAAATAGGATGCTGTGGTGGAGGTACTTGGCAGCATGTCATCGGAAAATGCGCAGGCTTTTAAAACTCCCGAAAAATAGAAAACAACAGGGGTTCCTTCGTAAATCGGGGATTCCGGTCCGGGATTATCGCCGTTGGTTGTGTACCGGATAACTGATTCCTGAGGATTTGGATTGGTTATTGAAACCACCACTTGTAAGTCAAATAAACCTGATGCTACCGAGAATTGTGGTGGCAGGAGGTAGGAATCGAAGTATACACTGCTATTATTTGATTCACCGGGAGTTGGTGTAGCAAAGATGTGATTGTTTCCGGAAGCATCAGGAAACGAACCTGTGCTATGATCAATTCCTGTGCAATGTACATTCAGGGAACTAACTTCTAATTGTTCAGGGTTGTAAAGCGTAACAGTTTCACCTTCGCCTGAAACCGAAAAATTCGTATGTAAGGTGAGGTGTAGATCGACTGGTGAAAATTCTGAGGTAAGTTCGCTCTCTGTAATAAGTTTAAACGAAAAATCAAGATAGTCGTACACGGTATTGGGATCGGTCGAAACAACATCAAACGCAATACTGGTAATCATTCCTTCAGTAAGTCCGGCGGCAATAAGGTCGTCGGCAGTAATCAGTATCTGATGGCGCGACGACCAGTACCAGTTACCATAAGGCGCCGGGTAGTCGTAAGGAGAATTGGTTATTGTGCCATTACCAATGGTAACTCCGTTCAATTGTATATTCGGGCGTTGCTTTACTCTGGTTCCATATTTTGTATAGCATATATCATCGCTATCGTCCTGAAAATTATAGAGGGTAGAGTAATAATCGGTTGCAGTCTGGTTGAAAACAGAGTTTGTAGTGTACCCGGTTGAACGGTATGAGCAAATATTGATCAGCAAATTTGATACTCCGTCCCAGTAAAAGGCTTCGGTAAGTTGATGGGTATTCCATTGCGAGGCTGTTGCTGCAAAATCTTGAATATAGGCAACATTTACAAATGCTGTTACCGGACGTCTGTTTTTACTACTACAAAATATTACCTTAAATGCACCTGGCTCAAGTGAAATATTAGGGAAAACCCACTTATGAGGATTCGCCGGATTGTCGCTCAGTGCCCAATCGTTCAGACTCACTTCCTCATCGCCTGAGTTAAAAATTTCAATCCAGTCGGGATACTCATTGTCTTCGTCAGAAATTGTGCTATAGTTGCGGTTCGATCCCTCGTTTATCACAATCTGGCAAAAAGAGCTTTCTACTTGTGTAAGAACCAACATAATAAGGCACACACAAAAACTCAATACTTTTAATCCGGGCATAAATAAATGTTAAAATGCTATTGTAATACTTCGCAATTTAGAAATTGTCTGTCAGAATAAAAATTAAATAATTTGCAATCCATAATAATGAATGAATGTGAAATAAATTTTATACAAAATTCTCTAATGAGTTGGTTTTTTCCATTAGATACCCTCAAAGACTTCTCCGATGTATCAGAATAACTTTAAGTCACAGATTAAAAAAACTCAAATAATTTGAATTTCGAATCTATCTGTTTACATTAGCAGTAATAATATTACCATTGTGAAACATTCCCTGTTATTGTTGATTTTTTCTGTTGTTGCAGTATCGGCTTGTAAACAAAAACATGTGACTGAAATTCGTGATGACTTCAAAAAGTATTACGACAGATTTCATGTTGAGGGTTCATTCGTGCTTTACGACCCTCAAAAAGATATGTATGTTTTCTACAACCAAGACCAATGCAACCAAAGATTTTCACCAGCCTCGACTTTTAAGATTTGTAATTCTCTCATCGGGCTTGAAACAGGTGTTATTACAGATGAGAATTTTGTAATTCCCTGGGACAGCGTAATCAGACAAAACACTTGCTGGAACACCGACCAGAATTTTAAAACCGCTTTCAAAAACTCGACAGTTTGGTATTATCAGGAACTTGCAAGGCGGGTTGGCGGCAAGCAAATGAAATATTGGCTCGACAAAGCAAGCTATGGTAATGCTGATACTTCGGGTGGCATCGACAAGTTTTGGCTTACTGGCGGGCTTAGAATTTCACCACAACAGCAAATTGATTTTTTACAACGACTTCACAACAACCAACTCCCTTTTTCTAAGCGCTCAATGGATATAATAAAAAATGTAATGATTGCAAAAGACACCCTGGGTTATGTGGTAAGGGCAAAAACAGGCTGGGGGAGTGATGACAATAAAGATATTGGTTGGTATGTCGGTTATATCGAAACAAAAGACAACGTGTACTATTTCGCTAACTGTATTCAATCGGCTGACGAAAACAACAAGGACTTTGCAAATGCACCAACCGATATTGTATATTTAATCCTTTGCGATCTGAAACTATTAAGCCAATGAGAATGAAATCTGATGCAATATGAAACTGCTTTTTTACTTTGTATTAATTTGCACTTCTTTCGCTGCCTGTTTCGCTCAAACAAGCGATAGTAACGCCGGATGCAACAAAGAAGCCACAGCCTATTGGAGGCAATTGGCTGACAGCGGAAGATATAATGAAGCCATTGAAGTTTTGTTGGACAGTATTCAAAAAGACAACCATAAAGCCGACCGTAGAAATTATTGGCATGTAGGGCAACTGTATGCTTTCAATAATGAATACGCTGAGGCGATTGAATACATGAAGAAATCGACAGGTTTCTTTGATAAAATCTTCGATCGGGAGTGGCGATTATACTATAATGGAACGATTGCTTTTCTTAGCAGAAACAAACACAAGCTGAATGATTGCAACGAAAAATTGTGGAATAGGCATACTCAGTATTATTATGTGAATGCGTGCAGACTAAAATCGCTTAACGAAAATTTTGATAAACCATATAAAATAGCGTATGAAAAGCCATGTGAATTAAACTGCTGTTGCCGGTACCATCCACTTAAAAATCAATAGCAATCAACCAGAATGCGAATGACGACATACATTTCATTACTCAGAGGAATTAATGTAAACGGGAAAAACCGTATCACGATGGACGCGTTACGGAAGTCGTACGGGAATTTGGGCTTTGGTAGTGTGAGAACCTATGTGCAAAGCGGAAATGTTGTTTTTACCGCGAATGATGCACAGGCTGAGGAACTTGCACAGAAAATAACACAGCAAATTAAAAAGGACTTTGGCGTTGATGTACCTGTAATCGTTCTTACCATTGATCAATTACAACATATCGTCGACAGCAACCCGTTTTTAGAACATGGCGATACGAACGAAAATTCCTTGTACATTACTTTTCTGTCGTCTTACCCGCACAACATTGATATCCCAACAATTGAAGCAAAGAAACTGCGCAACGAAGAGGTGTTTTTTGCCGGCAATGCTGTGTACCTGTACTGCCATGACGGATATGGCAATACAAAATTGACCACCGGTTTTTTCGAAACAAAACTGAACCTGCATGCAACCACAAGAAATTGGAAAACAACGAATACTCTTTTACAAATGGCTTTGCAATAAGAATAAGTGCGTTGATGCGTTTTAACCATGGCGGTAATATCGCTGCAAAACGGGGTTGTTGTGCGAAAGACAGAACGGTGAAATAACAACCTTAATCCCAACAACATTAGGTGCAAAATTTTTATAAAAAATCAAAACTTTGTTTGAGGATACTTGAAAAACCACTATTTTCGAAGAAAATAAATATGACCTTGAAAGCAAAACCATTCATAAAATGGGTAGGAGGCAAGACCCAGCTGATTGAAAGCATCGAAAAGGCTTTGCCTGTCAATTTTGCTGAAAATAAAAATCTTACTTATGTAGAGCCGTTTGTTGGTGGAGGAGCCGTTTTGTTTTGGATTCTACAACAATTCCCTAATATTACAAAAGCTGTAATTAACGACATAAATCCTGATTTAACAACTGTAGCTTAAATGAAACAAAATGAGGCAGTAATTTTGACATTAGAAAAACTTGGTGGTGTTGCTACTTTAGGGCAATTGAATCAAGAAGTTTTCAAGATAAAGGATTGTGAATGGAAAACTAAAACACCATTTGCTAGTATTAGAAGAATTGTTCAGTTAGATAAAAACATTTTCAAGATTAAGCCTGGTTTGTACGGATTAGAAAAAATGAAAGCTGAAATTGAAAATAGAGGTATAATAATCGAAACCGGTAAAAACACTGACTCAAAAGAGTTCCAAGAGTTTAATCATTCTTATTATCAAGGGTTGCTTCTAATTGTAGGTGGATTAAAGGGCTTATCTACTTTTGTTCCCAATCAGGATAAAAACAGAAAATTTTATGATGAAAGAAAACTTGGCGATATAAGCTCTATGAATGAATTGCCTAAGTATTCATATGATAATATAGTTCAAAGAAGTTCGACCATAGATGTTATTTGGTTTAATGAACGAAATTTACCTCATTCATTTTTTGAAGTTGAACACTCTACTGACATACAAAATTCACTTTTAAAATTTAATGACTTACAAGATTTTTATGCAAGAATGGTAATTGTTGCTGATTCAAAACGTGAACAAGACTATCTTACTAAAAAGAATTATACAGCCTTTAGAAATTTAGTTCAAAATAATCGTATTTCTTTTCTGAATTATGAAATACTGGGCCGACAATATGAAAAACTAATAGAAGAACAACAATTTAAATTTATTTTGTAATGGATTATATAATTTATACTACTGAAGGTTATACAGAATCTCCCAATAATACAATAATTGAAAATTGTCAGATAATTGATTTTATTTTTGATGATAACAGTATCAAGGAAGAAGTTATAGATGAATTTATTCAAAATAACAATCTAATTGAAGAATGGGGCTTTGACAAAGACAAATTAAAGGTATTAGCTTGTATCGATGATGAAACTTTATCTGCATTACAACAGCTTGTCAATTATTGTTGGAGGGATGAAAAACTACATTTTAATGAAAGTTCTAAAAAAGAACAAAAGAATCATATTTTTAACCAAATAAGTAAATTAGCTTATTATTTAGACAAGGATTATAAAATTTTAGGTACATTAGAATAAATTTTTCTATTCGAACTTTTTTATCAGTTTGATTTCAAGTTCGATATGATATTTGCCGATCCTCCTTATTTTTTATCAAATGACGGAATTTCTGTCCAAAGTGGTAAAATGGTAAGTGTCAACAAAGGCGATTGGGACAAGTCGCAAGGGTTTGAAAAGGATAATGAGTTTAACCGCAATTGGTTAAAAGTATGTAAAGAGCATTTAACCGAAAATGGTACTATCTGGATAAGCGGCACTTTTCATAATATTTTTTCCGTTGCCCAAATGCTTACGGAATTGGATTACAAAATTCTGAATTGCATTACCTGGGCTAAGACAAATCCTCCGCCCAATCTTTCTTGTCGCTATTTCACCCATTCTACAGAGTTCATCATTTGGGCTCGAAAAAGCAATAAATCCTCTCATTTTTATAATTATGAGTTAATGAAAACCATTAATGGTGGTACTCAAATGAAAGATGTTTGGAATTTGCCTGCAATAGCCCCATGGGAAAAATCTTGCGGAAAACATCCAACTCAAAAGCCTTTGGCATTATTGACCAGAATCATATTAGCATCTACTGAAAAAAACGCTTGGATTTTAGACCCATTTACTGGTAGTTCAACAACAGGAATTGCTGCAAATCTTGCAAATAGAAAATTTCTTGGTATTGATAAAGGGGAAGAATTCCTAAACATTTCAAAAAATAGGAAATTTGAAATCGAGAACCCTCAAATATTTGGTTCTTTTAGAAAAAAACTCGGAGGATTTGAAAATAAAAACCAATTGGAATTATTTTTAACGAAAGAGCCTGAAATTGAATTTGAAAGAAGTTTGAATTTTGATAGAAGAATTGTAAACCCATAACACGTGGTATGTTTTATTGTCAAATAAGTGGCCATTTCAGAGTTTCTGCATCTAATAAACTTTCGCATAACTTTATAGGACAGTGCCTCGAAATCGAAAACTAATTATACCGCTTACTTTACTCCCTTGAGAATCATGAAAAAACTAATACTCATACTAACGTCTTTGACAGGATTGCTCTCGGCTTTCTTTATTTGGTTGTATGTGCAACGGGCAAGTCTGGATTACAACGATGAAGGCAGGATTTTCTGTGCTGAGAATGGGGTGGTGTATCATGAGCAAGCAAAAGAAGTTTATGGTATTCTTGCCCTCCTGAGTATAATGGTAACCGGTATATTGGTTATTGTTATTATAAAACGAAAATTGCATAAACGCAAAAAGAACTAAATAGTAATAATTTGCGTTATTCATAGTGTTATCTTTATCTGAAAATTGGGAATTGAGTTTTAACAATGGTAAACCACGCACTATGAACCGGATGCTGATGCTTATAACGATTTGTACCCTCGCTGTGTTTTCGTCGTGCAGCGGAAATAACAGCCCTGAAAAACAAAAAACAGATACAGTGAAGTTGCAGCTTACCCTCAACAACATGCTGCCGGTAGGCTGGGGCGTTATCTACAAAGCAACTGTCGATAAAATTGTGGAAGGCAATGCAGACGATTTCGACGATACTATCGAATTCGGAATAATTGCTTCGAAAGAATACGAGAAAGTACAAACCGGCAACACATACATAATCGGTTTTACAAACTCCGGAGAAAAAGCCACAACAAGCTATCTTCCGGCAATTTACGGAACCGTGAGCAACAAAAACGATATTTGGCTCATCACCGATATTGGTTACGTCACTGAATCGGGATTGAGAACCTTCGAAGGTACCGCCATAATGAGCGATGGCAGGGCATTGTTCGTATGGGATTTCGCCGACTCCGAAGCCTTTTATCTCGATGGGGTTAGCACCTGGGACCCAAAGTACCTGAACAAGAAAATCTGCGTCGAAGGTGAACTGATTCAATTTATCGATGGGAAATCGGTGATTAAAAACTGGAAGATTGTAGCGTGTGAATAGTCGTCTAAAACTAGGGGTGCAAGATATGTCTAACATTAATGCCATGAATAAACGAATATTTCTGATAATCGCAATGTTGTTGGCCTTCCAGACAAGCAGGGTAGTGGCTCAGGTAGTTTTTAATAATAACAAGCCCGACTCGGCTGATATTGTTATCGGGAAGAGATATGTAATTCATTCTGAAGTGCTTGGCGAAGACAGGGAAATATACATTCATGTTCCTTCGGAAGAGGTGCCCGACTACGATACGGTGCATTATCCGGTGATTTACGTGTTCGATGGCTCCACCCAGTTCGTTTCGGTTGTTGACATTATGAACAGGTTCAGCACTTCGCTGGGTGATGAAATTTGCCCCAAAATGATTGTAGTTGGAATACAGCAAAACGACAGGCAAAAAGATCTGGGGCTGGTACACGACGAGACTGAAATTCTCACAACGAACAGTTTTACCGGTGACCCATTTACGAAATTCATCGAAAAGGAGTTGCAGCCCTATGTCGAAGCAAATTTCAACACAATGCCGTACCGGGTTCTGGTAGGGTATTCACTCGGCGGATTAAAAGCAATGAATATTATTGCTTACAATACAGCCTTATTTAATGCTTACATAGTGATCGATCCCAGTGTAGGGAATTACAACAACCAATGGTTTACCAGTTCTATTGCCAAAATTCAGGAGGCAGACCTGTCGGGTAAATCAGTTTTTCTGGCTATGGCGCAGACAATGCAAATGGGAATGGATACCATAGATATTAAAAAAGACAGCACAACCGATTCACGGCATATGCGCGATATTATGGCATCCGCCGAGGCTTTTCGAAAAAATAGCCATTCGTTCGATTTTTATTGGAAGTATTATCCCGACGAATACCATGGGAGCGTTCCCTTTATTGCCGAATACGATGCTTTTTATGCAATTTTCGATTGGTACAATTTGCAAAAACTACGGTATCTCTTCAAATCGGACGATAGCCCTCAAGCGGTGAAAGAAGCCATTTCCTTACATTTTGAACAAGCCTCTGGAAAAATCGGATTTCGGCTTAACCCTCCCGAGCATTACCTTACCGATATGATATCGTACTTCTATTTTACCGGAAAATTTGACAAAGCCCTGGCTGTTTCAGAATTATTGATCGAATATTACCCCGACAGTAAAAATTCGATAAGAATACACCAAATATTGCTTGATGAACAAAAGTCAGGAAATAAAATGTAGCTTTGGCTGTGAAAAACAATACTATTAAGCTTGTAAACTGACATGCAATTACTGAGAAATTCCGCAAAACCCAAGCCGTATCTGCTGATACGGAGAACCGATAAAAACATCGGACTGGGGTCGTATATACTGCTGAATCTGGGCCATATTCATTATGCCGTTGAGAACAACATGATTCCGGTTGTTGATATGCAAAGCTACCCAAACACCTATCTCGAAAATCACGAAGTAGGGAAGGTGAATGCCTGGGAATTGTACTTCAGGCAACCCGCTAACATAGGTGTTGCGGATGTAAAACTACGCGACTGCAGGGTGGTGGATACGGCTCCTGCATTTGTTCCCTGCGATAACATGGATTTTCTTACCAACCATAAATTGGTGCAATACTGGCAGAAGTTCACCCGGAAATACCTTGTTCTTACCAAAGAAATCCAGGCTCACATGGACGAAGTGTACCTTAACATCACCGGTGGAAGCGAAAAAAGAATACTTGGTGTGCTTTGCAGGGGCACCGATTATTTGAGCACCAAACCCTATGGGCATCCGGTGCAGCCTGAAGTGGACGATGTAATGGCAAAAGCAGAGCAAGTAATGAAGCAATATAATTGCAGCTACCTGTATCTGGCAACCGAGGACAAGGGTATTCTTGACCGTTTTCGCGAAAAATTCGGTGACAGGTTGCTTTATAATTCTGCAATGCGCTATGGCGACACACAGGATAAACGCTTATCGGAGTTCAGGTTCAACCGCGACAGGGATGCCTACCTGAAAGGGCTGGAGTACCTCGAATCGTTGGTCATACTTTCACGCTGCAATTGCCTGATAGGGGGAAGAACCAATGGAAGCCTCTGTGCCCTGATGATGTCGGAAGGTTACGAATATCAGTACTTCTGGAACCTTGGCAGATACCGGCTCGATGATAAGTACAGCATTCTGTCACCCTAGTAACGGGGCAAAGCGGAGTGGTAATCGAAGGGTGACTACGAAGATGTGTTAAGTAATTATTCGTTTTAACCCCCTGGCTATGTTTCAGCGTCATGACTATCTCGCCGACATCTCGGCTCCGCTCTATGAACGGCTCGATGAAAGGCGTGACAGAGTAATTGAAGCAGAAATGAACTCTTTATCCCATTGCACCTACTAAACCTATTCCTGATGGGCTCTTTACTACCTGAGTTTCGATGAGGTATGTAATACCATTTACAAGTTTAATTTCAAAAATTACCATATAGGAATCGGAGGAGGTTGCTTTGAGTTTTATTAATTTACACGAATTGATTTCGGAAAATACCGGAACAATTATTTGCTCCCCTTCAGGAGCTTTCATATCGTAGCCGGCAAGAAACTCTTCGAGAAATTGCTCAGTATTGCCTTGCAAAAAGTCGTTGTGCTGCACTTCGAGATATTCCTTGTCGAAGTACAGCAGGCATAATTCCATGTCGCCATCGGTAACCGCTTTTGCAAAACCATTGCAATGCTTTTTAATTTCTTTTTTTGTGAATTCCTGCGAAAAGGCAGGTATTGCGATAAATAAAGCCATAATACAAACAAATGCTTTCATAGGAACTTTAATTTTTAATTGGACGAAAATAGATAATTAAATGCAATTCTTACATTAGGTTTAATTGGATAATATATAATTATTGCTTAATTTTACCAGACAAATACAACATCCATGAAAACACCCGGCATCTCATTTTACACTGTACTGGTTTTGCTATTGTTAGGAATAATTTCCTGTAAAAGCAAAGTTGACACAGAACTTACTGTAGAAATTAGCAAGAAAGAAGGTTTGATTTATTTTGCGGATAATCCTCAGGACAGCATGTTAATCAGTACGTTAGCAATTGTCGACTCGATTACTATGTCTGAAAAAGGCGATTATTTTGATGTTTTTGTCGAAGTGTGGCATCAGAAATTTGGTGATGAAAAAATGTATAATCATTTTAAGAAAGCCTGGCTTCTGGAACATGAGATGAATGGGTATAGGTCCCTAGAGCATAGTCCGGAAATTCAAGTTCTCAAAGGTTGCTTCGAAGTGATTCAGAAAGAAGCCCTCGATGTGATATCGAAACGGCTATCCGAAGCCGGAGCAAAGAAAGTTACAGTCGCAAAAACAGAAAAAAATGATGTGTTTGTAATCACCATGACCAATGCTCCCGCAAAAGAGATAATTCAAAAACTTGCAACAACCCATGGAGTTTTCGGGATTTACGAAACGTATAATTTAATTGATGTTTTTCAGTGCTTTGATGCTGCTAATAAAAAGCTTATTGAGAATTTAGGTCAATTTAATGATTCTCAATTAATTGTTGGGCCTGTATTCGAGTTGCTGGCTCCGTCGGTTCTCGAGGGGAGCGAACAATCGTGGAAAATAGCTCCCGGCCCGGTAGCAGGGCAATGTTTAAACACTGATACAGCAAGGCTTATCGGCTTACTTAAAGATGCCGAAACTGAGTTTCCGAAAGAACTTCTTTTTATGTGGTCGGCAGGTGCGTCAAATATCAGCAACGAAATGTCGGACCTTTTCATGATAAAAACCTATAGAGGAAACTCTTCTATGGATAATTCTCATATTTCATATGCATGTGTGGGCTCTGCACTGAAAAACAACAGCACCGAGTTGAAACTTGAAATGAATGAAGAAGGTAAAAGTCTTTTACGCAAGTTGACATTGGAGAATACCGGCTTATTTCTTGCAGTTGTTATCGACAATAAAGTGTATAATGCTTCAAGTGTAAATGAAAGAAATGAAAGTGGTAAATTTATTTTTCCTGTAAAGCTTAATTCTGATCAGGCTACCGAATTAAGTTACATACTGTCTGCAGGACCTATACTCCCCAATGTTCATGTAGTATCAATCAAATAAATTAATACTTCTTCCGAAAAACTATTCTTTTGTTTTGCGACATACCATTACTTCCGGATTATTGCATTCCCGATAGTGAAATCCGTTACCTGCACAGTATTTATACTCATTGCAGGTGGCACAGATGCCGGTTTTGTTCCAGTCGCGGTTTCTGAAAACATCAAATCTGTGCTGCCATACGTCGAAAAAATTATCCTTATATATGTTTCCCTGCACAAAATTGCGGTCAATATTAGGGCATGCCGATATTGAGCCGTCGATGAGCACAGAACCAATGTTGATACCGGCACGGCAGAAAAATGGCACATCGCGTACCTTAAGCTCATATTTCCCGACATAGGCTTCACAGCTGAATTTAATATCGTTTTGATGCAACTGTCGTTTTGTAGCAATAAACTTCATCAGTACGTCAAACTGATCGCTGTTGAGGAAAAGCTCCTGATTTGAAGCAGCACGCCCCATAGGAGCAATAGTAAAAAGACGCCATGCTTTAACATTCCGGTCAATCAAAAACTGATACAGGCTTTCGAGCTCTTTGATATTCCACGGGTTTACGCAGGTAACCACATCGAAATTCAAGCGAGTGGCAGTAACCGCTTTCTCGATGGCATTGCAGGCTTTTTTGAAGCTTAGGGGATTGTTTCTCAATCTGTTATGGCTTTCTGCCAGTCCGTCGAGGCTGATGGTCAATGCCCCCATGCCGGCATTCAGCAATCGGTTTTGCATTTCGCTGTTGTAGAGGAAACCGTTGGTTACCATTCCCCACTGAAAACCGCGTTTCCTTATTTCAAAACCGCAATTGTCAATGTCTTTACGCAGCAGTGGTTCGCCGCCTGTAAGAACAATGGTAAAGTTATCGGTTTTATGCTCAATGGTGTCAAGTGCAGCCAGAAAGTCGGGGAGGGGCATATCGGGAACTGAGGCAATCTTTGTGCAGTCGCTACCGCAATGCAGGCAGTTCAGATTACAGCGAACCGTACACTCCCAGAATAAATAATTCAATTCGTGCAAACGTATTTCCGATTGCCTGAACTGCTGAAAAAGATTGAGTTTAACACGTCGCAGCATTTATCTTGCTGCGAGGATTACATCAACAACAACTTCGTCGTTTACCTGCGACACCACCGTGTCTTTCGAATTGTGAACGGCGTTTTCGTCGTCGAATCGTATATTGATTGCAGGTTTCTTTTCCGTGTACAAAAAGTAGGAACCATCCTGATTGGTAGTGCACCATTGATCCTGACCGTCGATACTCACTTTAATACCTGCAATGGGTTGATTTGTGCCCTGTGATGTAACTTTTCCGTGCACGAGAACATCGCTTCCTGTTGCCTGTGGAGTGCCGTAACATGCCTGAAATACAAACAGGGCCGTGGTAAAACTCAGCCCGCCGATAATGCGTCGAATCCATTTGGGTTTCATGGGTATACTTTTTACAAATATAGTGTTAAAAGCGACTGATCCGGTTAAAATTACCTTAAAGAAAAATTTGATTATCAAACTAGATTAAAACGCTAATACCGGCTTTCTTTAATAACAACTTTTGCAACTGCCCTCTGTCCGGCATTCTCGATTTCAATAACATAAACACCCGCTGCAAAACCCGATAGGTCGTAAGTGTTTACTCTTGTTTTCAATGTTTCGCGGTACACGATTCGGTCGGTAATATCCCTGATGGTAACATTGTACTCTGTTCCGTTGCCGAATATAGTTTCCATGGTAAACAATCCTGCTGACGGGTTCGGATAAATCCTGCATAGGCTGGCATTGTTACTGCCAATGCCAACATCATAGATGAAATATGCTGTAGCAGTGGTAGCGCCGGTAACGGTAACCTGGATAGTCTCGTCGAAAAGCTCTTCACTGTTCACCACCCACTTTGCAAAAATGTAATCGGGGTTGGCAATTGCTGAAATGTTGATAATATCGCCGCTGTAGTGTTGATATATACCCGGAACAGGGTCGGTAGTACCACCGGTACCATCAACAGCAATGGTTAGGTCGAATTGTTCAAGGGCTTCAAAGTTTGCGGTGAGAACACGATCGGAAGTAACCGTGAACGAATAACTGTAGTCTTGCGATACTTCTTGGTTGTCTTCGGTCCAGTTAACAAATGCAAAACCTGTGTTGGGAGTGGCTTCAAGGGTTGCAATAGTGTTCAGGCTGTAAGTGCCGGCACCGTTAACAATTCCTCCTTCCAAGGGATTCAACGTTACCGTTATTTCATATACATCCGCCTCGAAATTGGCAACCAGATTTCGGGCAGAGGTAACTGTAAAGCTATAATTGGCATCGGTAGAAACTTCCTCGCCGTTATCGGTCCAATTAACAAAAGTATATCCTTGATTTGCCGTTGCGGTTACAGTAGCATTCTCATTGTGGAAATAGGTGCCACCACCCGATACTTCGCCACCTTCTTCTGGAGCGGCAGCTACAGTTATAGTGTAGGATGCAACGCTGAAATTTGCTACCAGGTTTCTATCGGAACTGATATTGAACGAATAGTTTGGATTTACCGAAACAACAGATGTGTTTTCGGTCCAGTTCACAAAGCTGTAGCCGGAATTTGCCGTTGCCATAACGACAACATTTTCTCCATCATCGTAAAACCCTGCTCCTGTGGTATTTCCCGAACCGGATGGACTAACCGAAGTAATTACCTCATATTGAGTAATTGTGGTAAACGTAAGATCCTGTCCGTAAGCAGTGCCGTTCTCGTTTTCTGCTTTAACACGAAAATGATAGGTAGTGTTTGGTAACAAACCGGTTATTGCTGCCGATACATTTTCAGCGCCATTAACATTTACTGTTTCCGGAACGGCAATTACCGATGCTGAATAACTGGTACTTGTACCGTATTCAAAGCTCACTGTTGTTGGAATTTCAAAAGCATTTACACTGCCATTCAGGGTGGCTGTCTCTGAGCCTATTGCTGTGGCTGGTAGGGTAATAGCAAGAGGTGCAGCAGGTATCAGCGATGTTGGTACTTCGGTATACCCGATATAATTTGTACGGTACGCATCGTTATCACCCTGAAGCGAAATGCCGGGTTCGTCATCGTACTGCCATATCATCTGCACGTTATCCCCCACGTTGCGGGCAATGCAGGCGTACATGTTTTCCATGCCTGAAAACGATTCTTCGGAGCAGTTATATGCCGGTCCCCAAACCGAACCCCCATCCACCGATTTTATCATATATATATTTCTGAAATGCTGAATATTGGGTGTTGCATCTGTTTTATAAAGCGTTTCATTTACCGAAGCATACGAAACATAAAGATAGTTATTGGCATCGACGCCAGCACTCGGGAAAGAGCTCAGCGAACGGTAATACATCCCAAACGGGAATCCTGAACCTGCATCCTGAAGTATGATACTTCCATCTCCATCTTCGTCGGTCATTGAAGCAATTTGTACAGCCTTTGACGAGACACCGTCGAAAAGATCAATATAATCGGTTCCGTTTACTGTACCTGAAAATGTTCCGGCACCCATATTTTCGTTCCAGTACATTATTCCGTCAGTAGTGGGGAAGTACGTATAATAGCCATCTCCGGCAGTAGGGTCAAGTATTTGCATTTTTCCAAAAAATGCGTGCACCAGGCCGTTATTGTCAATAACAACCGCTCCTGAAGCATCTGAAGTGTTTATATAATCGCCGGTGCCGTTTGCATCGTAATCTATCAAGGCGCTTGTCGATAAACTAAAGTTTTCTACAGGGAAGTCCATTATTCTGGTCTTGGTAAATGTGTTACCATTGTCGGTCGATTTGAAAAGTGTTACATCCATAAATTGACCAAAAACCACTATCGCAACAGTATTTCCGGAAGCGTCAATGGCATAACCGTCACCGGTAACACCGGTTGTTGAATATCCGGCCGGATCGAGGTTAATATCGGTTTTATCCCAACTGATGCCACCATTCGAAGAACGCCAGTAATACAGGTGCAGATAGGTCGTGGAAGAAGAATTACCGTCAAGTGCTATGCAGTGAATAGTATTACCCGAAACCGCAGTGCGTGGCCATGAAACCGCAGTAAGGGCGGATGTGGGGATCGATATGGCCGACCAGTTTCCGGTACCTGCTGCAGCACGATATATATAATTCCATTTATTGGTTCCGTGGCTAATAACAAATTCTTTTCCTGTTGACATGATACCATTAACCGGCCAGCCCGTTCTCACACTTTCGAGCCGTGCAGTGGGTTCAACACCCCAGTTAGTACCATTGAAATAGTTGTAACCGGTCCCCCTGTCGGTAAAACTGGTTTCAAGCATTCCAAAAGTCCAGGTAGCCGACATGGTTCCATCGGCTCTTTTAAAAAGTCTGGGTGCAACCGAAGCATTCGATTGCAGGTCGTAGCGTGTTGTACCTATAACACTGGTATTCAGTTGCTGTGATACGTTTATGGTATAATCTTCCACCTCCCCGTAGCTGGAGTTACCGCATGGATTGGAGTTTGAACCGTTGCCTGAATCATTCAGGCGAACCCTGAGGCGCGTTGCACCGGGAGTTGCAGTAGCCGGTACGGTAAAATTGCCGGAATGTGGACTCGTGAATGAAACGCCGTTGGAAGCATATACATTTTCACCCACATCATCAAAATCGGAATCCTTGTTCCAATCAACCCAAATGAGTATCTGGTCGGTTTCATACGGATTGGTAACCGAAATAGAGAAAGGTACTTCATAACCTGGGATAACGCTGGTAACCAGCCCGGTAAAGTCTTCATAGCCATTTGCACCCCTTGCAGAGCTATTATTGATATTCCCGATTGTTGCACCGGAGATATATTCATAGCTTACATCGGGCGACCCTGCGTCGCAATACACTACCGATATTCTTCGGTTGCCTGTGGGACTGGTGACAGTAGGCGTTTTTACATCTGTTATGGTTAGCGAAGTACATTCTGCATCGATATAATTGCCTATGGCGGCATCGGCAGTTATATCATAAGCAAGCCAGAAGTAGTTAATTCCGGATCCCAGCAACTGAGTTCCCGTGATAGTAAAACTGCCTGCAGGTGAAACTATTGCTTCTCCGAATTGCGTTGATGTACTCATTGCAGCAACCGAACCCGTATAAAACAGACGTGCATTCGAAACATCACCTGCCGGATTGGTTGTGCCATTGGTGTTGAACGTGAATGATGTTGCCGATAAAGGCGATAAATCGCCATTAGTAATAATTTCAATGCCGATAACTTGTTGATTAACACTATTTTGAGCAACATTTGCGGTTACGTCCTGTGTGGTGGTACACGAAACGTAGGTCATGGCGGAGTTCGAAAAAAGATTGCTTTCCCAAAGACCCCGGCCATACGTGGCAGCCCGTAGTTTACTATTGGCTGAGGTTGCTCCGTACCAGATTTCTAGTTCATTTACAATTACATTGGGTAAACCGTTACTGAAAATTGTCCAATTGCTCGAACCACTTTTATAGTAAACGCCATAATCGGTACCGCAGTATAACTCCACTGCAGTGGTATTGAGTTTGTTTTGAACCACAGTGTTTACCGGAATCGAAGGTAATCCTCCTGAAATATTGGTCCAGGAGCTCCCTCCGTTAGTGGTCTGATACACTCCGGGGTTAGTATATCCGCTCATGGTAACCCACACGGTATTTGGATCATCGTTCTTAATGGCAATGTATGTAATGCTGGCCGATGATACGGGCAGTGTTCCAGTTACAGTAGTCCATGAAGTGCCTCCATTGGTGGTTTTCCATATTGTTGAGGGGTCGGCAACATATAAAACTGAAGGGTTTGATGGCGCAATTGCCATGGAACGGATTTTATCGGAGGTGTTCATTGTGGAAATAACCGACCAGCTGTCGCCACGATTTGTCGACTTATATACATTTTCGTAACCGACAAAAATTGTTTGTGGTGCAGTAGGGTGTATGATATATGGTGTTACCCATGCACCATTCGGTTCTCCGTTCGGAGAAATGTCAGTAGCAGAACCCCAGTGGTTAGTAGTTCGGTCAATTTGCCCGTTTACATAGGTACCATATTGAATATTCAGGTCGGTATAATCTATAAGGCATTCCATTCCATCACCGCCTTTTACGTCGTACCACGTTCCGGTTGCAATAAGTTTGGTGCCATTATCCTGAAGCCCTGTGATCACTTCGTTCTGGTTGGTTTTGGCAACGCTTAACTTGTACATTTGACTGATAACAATGCCATCGGTTTTATCAGTCCAGGAAGTGCCGTTATTGGTTGAGATATAAACTCCGCCGTCGTTACACTCAAAAAGGTCTCCGTTGCTGCGATAGCTGAGCATATGTTTGTCGGCGTGTGCTGCTGGCACACCATCACCCCACCAGTGATTTGCAATGGCCCACGACGTTCCTCCGTTTGTGCTTTTCCAGGTATTTACACCGCCCACAAGTACAATTGATGCATTTGTTGGCGACGCTGCAATCGAGAGGTCGTACCAGCCCTGACCACCCGCATCGCTGCCGTCCGATTCCCAGCCCAAAAGGTTTTTTGTGCTGCCACTGAAAACCTGAGCAAAGCTTGATCCGCTGTTGGTCGATTTATAAATACCATACAGTCCGTTGTCAGACGCGGCAACAACCGCATATACCCAGGCAGGTTGATTTGCCGACACCGCTAATTCAACACGCTCTCCTTCAGATAAATTCAGAGCTTGAGTCCAACTACTGCCTGCGTTTGTGCTCACGAAAATATCGCCTGAGCTTGTTGATCCATAGAGTGTGTTGAAGCTTCCGGGCTTATACTCCATATCAATAAAATTGTTCGACGACAGCAACGACCAGTTGGTTCCTCCATTGGTGGTTTTGTACACACCGTTGTTGGTGGCTGCAATAATAATGTTGTCGTTAGCCGGATCAAGCATCAACCGGTTCACCATCCGGTAGCTGTTTGCACTGAACGACAATCCTGTGGTATTCCATGTAGCACCACCGTCGGTTGATTTCAGCACGCCAACGCTGTTGTTGTCCCATGCATCGCGGTCGCCGGTGGCAATGTAAATTGTATTGGAAGTGGCAAAATTCGATGGAATTACAATGTCGCTTACACCAAGTACTGCGTTGTCGTTTGTAAGGCATGTCCACGACGTGCCGTTGTTGGTGGTAACCCATAAACCACCTGATGGTGCACCAACCCAGTAGGTATTATTATCGGTCGGGTGGTAAGCAATGCAATTCAACCTGCCAATACCTGCATACCCACCATCGGAAGTGTTCGGGCCCATGAAAGTCCAGTTTCCGTTGCTCGATTTTGCTTGCGGATGACTTTTGTAATATAAACGAACTTGTTCTTCAGCAGTCGTTGTGGGGAATTCACCTGTTCCCGGGTTTACCTGCTTTTCCATGAGGTATTCCCAACGCTTAAACTGCTTCCAGCCTCTGGCTTTCTTCTTTTCTCCATTATCGTAATAATATCCGTCCTTCACGTGATACTGATCCCAATAAGAATAAAAAGCGTTCTGGTAATCGAAAAAGGTCAGCTCGTTTTTTGATTTGTTTTGTGGCAGATTTTTTAACCATTGCTGCGAAAATGAGTTCGATATCGTAAAAAACGAAAGCGTAACAAATAATAAAAGGTATTTCATGAAAGCCGTATTAAGTTAATAATTCCTCACTCACCAAAAATAGCAAATTTTGCATTATCGTTGATAGTATCGAAATGCGATTTTAACATATTACCATAAAAATATGAACAATCAATGAAAAGGTCAGCCAATTATGGATAAATACTTCTCAATCCACTGATTTACTGAAACCTTCGATACTAATTGAGCCAGCAAATCATAGGGAATCTGTCCGGATTTTTTAAACCGGATACATCCTTTCCCCATATCTGGTTTACCGTTAATAAATTTGGGATATTCTGACAAAAACCATTGCTTCAGCTCATTGTCTGCATATAGACCCATATGATAGAGGCTGATATAATTCTTTTGCGATGCAATGCTGATAAAAGGCAGTGGGGCCTTTGGGTTGGCATGGTATCCGCCTGGGAAGATACTGTGAGGTACCACATATTCAACCATATTGTTGCTCAACTGCTCCTCAAATCCTTTTGGAATATTGTGTTTGATTGTATCACGGAGTTGCATAAAGGCGTGCTTCCGTTCGTCTGGTAAATTCAAAATGAAGTTTTCAATTTTTTCATCCATCGTGGTATGCTTGTTAAAAGCGTAAAAGTACAAGAAAAATTTTGAGTAGCGAAAAATGAACCTTTGATTGATTAAACGCAATCAGAGAGATGTGTATCCCGTTAGTAAAAATTACATTCTCAATTTCATGTTAACGAACAGTTTGACTAAATAAAAAAAATGTAATTTTGGGGCTTTTCAGAAGTAATACATAATGAATGCAATTGTTTTCATTAGTCTGTTGATGCTTTCTTTTGGTGTTTTCGCAATTCCGAAGCGCTTTAAGTATTACTATGCTTTGTTGATAATGCTGATAAGTGTAGCCATAACTTCGTGGTGGGCACTTCAAATATTTAGGGGATCCGGAAGCTTCTCGGAGATCGGTGTTAGTCTGCCTTTTTTACACAGCAAGTTTCTCCTGGTTATCGACAGGCTGTCGGCATTTTTTATTTTAATCATAAACCTTACGGTTACCATTGGCTTTTTATATGCTTATGGATATTTGAAACCATATTTTTCCGAGAAAAACTCCCTGCGGTTTTCTATTCATTATTTCTCTTATCTGTGGTTGTATTTTTCGATGCTGCTCGTAAGCACTACAAGAGATGGTTTTTCGTTTCTGGTGGTTTGGGAGATTATGGCACTATCGTCGTTTTTATTGGTGATTTTCGATGCGGAGGAACGCAGTATAATGAAAACAGGTATCAATTACCTGATTCAAATGCATATTGGCATGGCTTTTATCCTTACAGCCCTGCTGATTGTTGAAAAAAGCACCGGTACGATGAGTTTCGATGCATTGCCGGAATATTTTTCGAGCCATTCAAACATCCTAGTATTTTGCCTGTTTTTTATTGGTTTTGGAATTAAAGCGGGGTTTGTTCCTATTCACACGTGGTTGCCCCAGGCGCATCCAGCAGCTCCATCGCATGTGTCGGGTGTAATGTCGGGAGTGATGATTAAAATGGGGATTTATGGTATTGTACGTGTTCTTTTTTCGGTACAACAGGATTTGCTGGTTATTGGGGTCATAATTCTGATTATATCCGTTATTTCGGGTTTGTTTGGAGTGATGATGGCAATAATTCAGCATGATTTAAAGCGATTGTTGGCTTATCACAGCATCGAAAACATTGGTATTATTGGAATTGGTATAGGTTTAGGAGTAATTGGTATGGCAAATCACAATACAGCCCTAATTATACTTGGATTTGGCGGAGGCTTGCTACATGTGCTGAATCATTCACTCTTTAAGGCACTGTTGTTTTATAATGCAGGATCGGTATATCATGCAACCCACACACGCAATATCGAAAAAATGGGAGGGTTGATGAAAAAAATGCCTGTAACAGCAATGTTCTTTCTTATCGGTTCTCTGGCAATATGCGGTTTGCCACCATTCAACGGATTTATTTCGGAGTACCTCATTTATGTAGGTATGTTTAAAAGCCTTGCCGGTGCAGGATTGTACCAGTCGATACTCTTGTTGTTCAGTATTGCTGCACTTGCATTGATTGGCGGGTTGGCAGTGTTTTGTTTTACAAAAGCTTTCGGTATTGTATTTCTTGGTTCTGCACGAAGTGGCGAAATGGAGCATGCGCACGAAGTGGAAAAAAGCATGTTGTTGCCTCAATGGGTAATAATTTTCTTTATTGCTGCTATTGGTTTGGCATCGTCGGTGTTTGTTATTCCTGTTATGTCTATTGTTTCTGAATCGGTGGGTGTTATTGCCCCCTCCGGTTTTACTACGTTGCACAGTGTAAGTCAGATCAGCATTATCGGTGGAATATTTGTAGTGCTGGTTACAGTGTTGCTTACATGGCGTCATTTCCATATGAAGAATAAAACTGTTGTTGCAGGTCCAACCTGGGGATGTGGTTACACAGCTCCTTCACCGAAACTACAATATACGGCAACTTCCTATGCCGACAATTACTTGCAACTGGCAAATCCATTGCTACGCAGTAAAGTTACATCCGATACCATAGAGGGTGAGGAATATTTTCCGGGTGTAAAACGCTTCGAAACCCATAGCAAGGACGTGGTAAAAACAGCCATGACCGATGCCCCTGTAAATAAATTTCTTGAATTGTTGAAAAAAATTGCAGTGATGCAGACAGGGCAGATACAGCATTATATTTTGTATGCATTTGTGTTTATGCTACTCATTTTTGTATTAACTTATTTCAACCTGATCTAACATGCCGGGATTTGGATTTATCATGATATTGATGGCAGCATTTTTCTTTCCGGGAATAATTCTCCGTACAAAGAGTCTGGCATCAGGTCGAAAAGGTCCTGGTGTACTCCAGCCTGTGAAAGATATCATGGTTCTGTTGCGAAAAGGAAGTGTTTTCAGTGAAACTTCAGGCATTATTTTCAGGATAGCTCCGGCTATTACACTGGCAAGTATTGTTTGTGCAATGCTGGTGATACCTTTTGGTGATGACAAAGCACTGATTTCGTTTGATGGAGATTTTTTGTTTTTTGCGTACCTGCTAGCTTTGGGTAAGTTTTTTGCAATAATTGCAGCGCTTGACACAGGAAGCAGCTTCGAAGGGATGGGGGCTAACCGTGAAGCCTTGTATTCGATGCTTGTGGAACCGGCGTTTTTTATCCTTTTGGGTACTTTTGCCATGTTTACAGGCTATACTTCATTTTCCGATATATTCACACATTTTTATATTACCGGTAATCATTATGTGTTGATATACAGTCTGATAGGTATTTATCTATTTATACAAATTGCTATGATCGAAAACAGCCGCTTACCCGTTGACGACCCCAAAACCCATTTGGAGCTCACTATGGTGCACGAAGTGATGATTCTCGATAACAGCGGATTCGATAAAGCCCTTATTCATATTGGCACTTACCTTAAATTTGCTGTCTATGGTGCCCTCATGTGTGTGGTTCTTGTGCCTGCTGAATGGAATCTTGTACTACAGATTGCCCTGTTTTTTGCCATTCAGTTTATATTTGCTGTGGTAATTGGTTTAATTGAATCGTTCAGGGCTAGGAATAAAATGACTAAAAATCCGAAATTCATTCTCACCCTGTCAGCAATTGCATTGATTGCTTTTGTTGTGGTGTTGATATTAACCGGTAAACTGATTAACTGATTATGCTGAACTTTTTAATCGTAATATTTGCTGTTACCCTGATATACATCAGTGTCGCGGAACGTTTTCGCGCTTATGCGAAACTTATTGCCGCACAAGGCATTTTGCTCATGGGAATTGCTTTACTGGAACTGAAAGAGGTAAATACTGCAAACCTGGTTTTTATTGTTGCTGAAACACTGATATTTAAAACTATTGTTGTTCCATATCTGCTTTTTAAAATTATCGGCAGAACCGGTATTTACAAAGTTCATGCTAAAGCGCTTCCAGGTTTCTATTCTCTGATACTTTCACTGTTGGCACTGGTTCTGAGTATTATCATGGCAAATGCTCTCGTAAACCAATACATCGATGGAGTTTACCTTACTATTGCTTTGTTCACTCTGTTTACAGGTGTACTGCTTATTGTTACTCATAAACTATTACTGTCGCATATGATAGGGTTTCTGGTGATTGAAAACGCGGTATTTATGTTCTCGATGGCATTGGGAAACGAAATGGCGATGCTGATAAACATTGGTATTCTGCTTGATATTTTTGTGAGTGTTCTCATTATTTCGATTCTTATTAACCAGATTGGCAGCAAATTGAATAAAATGGAAGCCGAAAGTCTGAATACGTTAAAAAACTAAGTTCATGATACTTTACTATTTCATAATAGCAGCAGTTTTAAGTATCGCAACACTTACATTGAAGAAGAAAGCAGTTACAGGTGTTATTATGGCTGTTTTCTTGTCTGTTCAGCTTGCATTTACCGTTTATGCCTGTATTCATAAGGGCGAAACTGAACTTGGATATTTTCAGTTCGATTCACTGGGATTAATATTTCTTATTGTCCTTACAATTGTAGCGTCAGCAACAGTATATCATGGTTTTAAATATTTTAAAAACCGCATTACCCGACGCTTTTTCTATTACCATGCAGCACTTATTGGTCTCATTACAGCCATTTCGGGAGCGTATCTGGCCAACGAAGCCACTGTAGTTTGGATTATGGTGGAAGCTACAACTCTTACAGCATCGGTGCTTATTTATCACGAAAAAACGAAATATTCATTAGAGGCAACCTGGAAATATATTTTCCTTTGTTCAACAGGCATTGCTTTTGCATATATGGGCATACTGTTTCTGAGTATGACTTTGAATGGCGAAGGATTTCAAGGCCTCACCTTTGCGAGCATAGCTCAGGCAGCCTTGCATGCCGACCCATTGTATCTGAAAATTGCTTTTGTCTTTATTTTTATCGGATACAGCACAAAAATGGAGATCTTTCCAATGCACACAGTGGCAATCGATGCCAATTCGGTAGCTCCATCTCCCGTGGGGGCTTTGATTTCAACAGCTATGGTGAACATGGGTTTTGTAATTGTTTTTCGCTTGTATCTGGCGCTTTCGGCAACATCGATATTTGATTGGATGAACCATATTCTTATAATTTCAGGCGTCCTTTCGATTCTTGTTGCAGCGGGTTATATGCTGAAGGCAAAACACAATAAACGCATGCTGGCCTATTCCAGCCTCGAAAATATGGGGATGGTTGCCATCGCCCTTGGAGTGGGGGGAGTGGGTTACTATGCAGCAATCCTGCTTCTGGTAGCGCACTCATTTGTGAAATCAAGTCTTTTCTTCCAGATGGGGCAGTTGTACAGGGTGCTGAATACCATGAAACTTGATAACAGTGGCAATTATATGAAACTTCATCCTGCAGGAGCTTTGGTGCTGATTATCGGCATGTTCAGTATTCTGGCAATACCTCCGTCTGGTTTATTCGTTTCGGAATACCTGATATTCAGATCACTGATTTTTAATGACAACTGGATTGTAATGATTATTACTCTGATGCTGCTGTTTTGTGTGCTCTATGCCATGAGTGTAAGAATCATGCACATTGTCTTCTCAGAACCACGAACTCAGATGAATTTGGCTGTGTCAGAGAAAATACACCCTGCTGAAACAATCACACAGTTTGTGTTTCTTGCTGTGGTGCTAATTATGTGCTTTTATCGTCCTCTTGCACTTGATCAGCTTATTTACGAAAGTATAGCTTTCCTTCCTAAATAAAATAAGCTCATGAAAGGATCATCATATATCGAAATTCAAAACGGCCAAAATATCAGGATTGCTGATATTCCCGTACTTGATTATCCTGAATTTTTCAATACAGTCGAGCAATTAATGCAGGATACAAATAATCATGTAATGATTTATTATGCAGTTGATTGTAATGATTATTTAAAGTATTACTGTTGTATTGGAAACGATGCTGACCATCTTATTAAAGTATTGGCACACTCACACGATAAGAGTTGTAAAATACTCGATTCGATTACAGTGGAAGTACCTGCTTTTCATATCTTTGAACGCGAAATACATGAAAATTTCGGGATTCAGTTCCACGGGCACCCGTGGCTGAAGCCAATACGGTGGTCGTTTGATCGATTCAATCAATCATCGGTGATGGATAACTACCCGTTCTTTACAATTGAAGGGGAAGAACTGCATGAGGTAGGGGTAGGTCCGGTTCATGCCGGAATCATTGAGCCCGGTCATTTCAGGTTCATTTGCAATGGTGAAAAAGTGCTGCATCTCGAAATTCATTTGGGTTATCAGCACAGAGGAGTTGAAAGGCTGTTTCTTGAGCGAAAGAGTGGTTTACAGCGCGCTGTGTTATCGGAAAGTATTGCAGGGGATACATCGGTTGCAGGAGCATTAGTTCACGCACAACTAATGGAGTCGCTTGCTGGAATAAGTGTTTCCGATAGTCTTCAGCTAGAACGATGTATTGCGCTGGAGCTCGAAAGAATCGCTATACATATAGGTGATACTGCTGCCCTATGCACGGATGTGGCTTATCAGTTGGGTCAGGTTGTGAACGAGGCACTCAGGACAACCATTATAAATACAACTCAGTTTTGGTGCGGAAACCGTTTTGGTAAAGGACTGATACGTCCCGGTGGTACGCATTATCCACTGAGCAGGGCTGTTTCCGAACAAATAAAGAGTGTGCTTGCCGATACCGGAAGGCGTTATTGTGAGATAGCTGACAGAATATATTCATTACCATCAGTACTTGCACGTTTCGATGGTATTGGTGAGGTAACCGAAAAACAGGTTTCCGACATTGGTGCCGTTGGAATGGCTGCACGATCAGCAGGATTAAAAAGAGACATAAGGCAATCGCACCCGTTTCAGTATTTCAGGCAATATCATTTTGATCCCGTGGTGCAATCAACAGGAGATGTACTTGCCCGTGGGATGCTCCGCAATCTTGAGGTTAGAGAATCGGTTCGTATCATTGGAGAACTGCTGAAAATATGCCACGAAAGTGAGGTTAAACACCCAGTGCCTGTGCCTGATTACAAACTTGAGCCGGGTATGTTTGCGATTTCTGTGGCCGAAGCCTGGAGAGGAGAGTTGTGTCATTGTGCTATAACCGATGAAAAGGGAAACCTAAAACATTACAAGGTAAAAGACCCCTCGATGCATAACTGGTTTGCTTTAGCCCTCGCAGTACGAAACCAGGAGATATCTGATTTTCCGGTTTGCAACAAAAGTTTTAATTTAAGTTATTGTGGATTTGACCTTTGATAATACTATGATAGTCAGCGAAATAAAAATACTTAAAAGTCACGGAATCCAATATGTTCCCGACCTGAAAAATGCGACACTTACGGAATTGTTTCGCGGCAAGCCTGAAATAGACAATTCTCTCACCGATAGCGAAAAGGAAACACTTGTCAAGCTATGCCCGACAGATGCTTTTTCGAAGGATGAATTTGGAATTGACCTGGGCAAGTGTGTCTTTTGCAAGGAATGTAGTTTTGCCTGTGGTGGAAAGATCAGGTTTACCAACGATTACAAAATTGCAGCCAACCAGCGCAGCAATTTGATCGTAACGCAGGGCAGAGAGTCAGAATTTTTTTCAGAGACCGCCATTCGTCCCGAAATAAGAAAGTTATTCAGAAACTCACTGAAACTAAGGCAGGTGTCGGCTGCCGGCGATAATTCATGCGAAATGGAGCTGAATGCATCGGGAAATGTGAATTTTGATATGGGGCGCTATGGAATCGAATTTGTTGCATCTCCAAGGCATGCCGATGGTATTGTAATTACCGGACCCATATCGCAGAATATGGCAGAAGCGCTTCAGATAACCTACGATGCCATTCCCTCACCGAAAATCATTATTCTTGTTGGCAGCGATGCTATTGGAGGAGGTGTTTTTGAGGGTTCAAAAGCATTAAAACGTGATTTTATCGATAAATACCCGATTGATTTGTTTGTTCCGGGTAACCCGGCTCATCCACTAACATTTATTAACGGTGTTTTGAAATTATTGGGTAAATAATTTATAATTTTGCTTCAGGCTAATATTGATATGAAATCGCTGCTTAAAATGATGATTGCTTTAGTATTGATTCCTTCAATACTGGTTCTTATATGCAATGCAAACAATACTGCAACGTCTCAGCGAAATGTGGGTGGGAACCCTGCAGAGAAAGTTTTTACATTGCCGGGAACTCCTATTGCTGTGGTTTCGAAAGAAGAGTCAAATCATTGCCCGGTTTATGACAAATTCAGGGTGATATTCTCGCTTAGTCTCAGGATAATCAATAATAACTTCCATTTTTATTCAGCTTCCGAATCAATGCATATTGTGAGCGTCTGTCACGATAAGATGCCAAAATACCTGCAAACCATGTGTTTTAAAAATTAGAATTCTCTATTTTTTGCACTGCCAATGGCAGATAATAGTGATTCGATTTTTAGTAATTAACCGATACTGCATAGATTATATATGTTGGTATCAGAATATCATAATTAACATGGAAACACAAATTCAGGAAAATGAACCTAAAAACAAAAAATGGTATCAGGGAGGAACAGTGCCTTTTATTATCATGCTTGTTGTGCTCGTTGGAGCAATGGTTGTTCTTGGCATCGTGCTTTGATAAACACGATTTCTTTAGAAATATAAGCCACTCTGCAATGGGTGGCTTTTTTTTAAAGCTTTTTAACCTCTGCAAAGCTGCGTTTTAACCCGTTATGGTAGTGCACTTTGGGGTACCCCATAATAAGGAACAAACCTTCTCTGCTTTTATATTTTATGCCATATTTTTCACGGAAAAGCTTCCCGTTTTTTCCATACTGCAGAAAAGGGTGAATTGCTCCGAGCATACAAGTCCCCAGTCCTAGCGATACTCCGGCATGCATTGCATAGGTTGCGGCTATTATTGGGTCTGCCGGATCGATGTAAGGAGAGCCATAGAAATAAAACATCAGAGGAGCATCGTAAGTAATCATATTGCGCCCACAATCCATCTGTTTGGTGAAAGTGTTTACAGCAGGCTTGATGAAGTTCCTGAACATTTCGTCGTTAGCTTTGCCCCAAAACGGTCGCATCAGCGTAATAAACCAGTTTGATGTAATGTACTTCATGCCTTTCAGAAAGTCGCTGTAATCTTTTGCAAAGGCATTAACTTTATCTTTGCCCCTGAAAACAATTACGTGCACATCGGAAGGTGGCAGACCCATCGGACTGAAAGAAGCGTATTCAAGAATCTTATCAATAGTATCATCATCAACATTTTTATCGCGAAATTCTCTGATACTTCGGCGCGATTGCATCAGGGCAAGCAATTCATCGTAATTGGCCATCTTATGTTTTTCGGAAAGGGGTATTAAATCAGAAAAACTCATTGTTCTGCCATTAATACTGATGGCATTTTCAGGACACACTGCCATGCAATGACCACATGCTATGCACCCGAAAACGGAGCCGGCAGTGGTTTTTGCCTTTGCATTCGCAATAACAATATTGCTGTCGGTACATACCTGTGTACATAGTCCGCAACCGCTACATCTATCAATGTCGATGCGAATTTCAGCGTTAACTTTTGTGCGGGATGTGGGTATAGCCATGCCGAAAATTTTCGATAAAATTAATTGAAAATCAGAGAATTTTACATTTTAAAAATTCTAAATTTTAAAAAAAATGGTATTAGCAACATATCTTGAATTATATGTTTTATTTTTACAGAATAAACCAGGTCCCAGATAATAATGCAAAGTGACTACGAGGAAATTATTATTCACACAAAAAAAACTTATCCCGTTTTAATATGCGATGCATGTAAAGAAGTTGAAAGCCGCATCCCTTCAAACAGCATTATTATTACCGATTCGAACCTGATGCATTACTACCACAATGCTCTAGAAAAATACCAATGTATTGTGATTCCGGCAGGCGAAGAGTCGAAGCAATGGAAAAGTCTGGAAATAATTTTTGGTGAGCTTGTACGTATGAATGCAGGACGCGATACGTTTCTTCTCGGCTTTGGGGGTGGTGTGGTTCTCGACATTACGGGGTTTGTAGCTTCTACATATAAAAGAGGCTGCCGGTTTGGGTTTGTTGCAACCAGCCTCCTTGCTCAGGTCGATGCAAGTGTGGGGGGGAAAAACGGTATAAATTTCGGGGGTTATAAAAACCTGGTTGGCGTTTTCAATCAGCCGGAATTTGTGGTCTGCGACGGCAGCCTGCTAGCTACTCTTCCAAGAATTGATTTTATCAACGGAATGGCTGAAGTGATTAAACACGCCTTGATAGCTGACAGCAATTTTTATGACTACCTCGTAATGCAGGCACCATTGATTTTACAGCTTGATAAGTACTCTATTAACCATATAGTAGAGTCTTCGGTACAGATAAAATCGGGTTATGTTATTGGCGATGAATACGATCAGGGTTTGCGTCATCATTTGAATTTCGGCCATACATTCGGTCATGCTTTTGAGCTAAGCGAAAATATTGGACATGGCTATGCTGTTGCTAAAGGCATGATGGTTGCCGCTGAGATTTCGTTCAGGATGAAATTGTGCAACCGGCAATTGGTCGAAAAAACAAAACAAATTCTTTTAGTTTATAATTTGCCTGTTGATTTTACTATCAACCAAGAAGTGATGAACAGCGTAATGAACGACAAAAAAAACCGGTCTGGGAAAATAAGCATGGTGTTGATTAAAGGGATTGGAGAAACCATAATGGTTGATTTTGAACTTGATGAGTTGAAAAAAATAGCCGAACAATTATGATAACAATTCTACCCTCCGAAATTTCAGGAATAGCTAAATTACCGCCTTCAAAAAGCCATGCACAACGCCTTTTAGTGGCTGCAATGCTTGCAAATGGTATATCGGAAATCCACAATGCTGGACAAGCCGAAGACGTGAAAGCTGTAGCATCGATAGTGCAACGCTGTGCACGGAGTTTAAGCCTCGATAATGATAGATATACGGTAAAGGGAGGGATCGATTTCCTTCCTTCATCGGTTTTCGATTGCGGGGAATCAGCCCTGTGCGCTCGCTTGATGGTAACAGTGCTGAGCACGAAGATGAAACCTTTTACCATTACGGGGCGCGGTAGCCTTCTGAAACGTCCGGTAGCTTTCGAAATGCATGCATTGCAGAGCATGGGACTGAAAACTGAAAATAAGGGAAAATATCTTCCTTTCACGGTACTTGGAGGTAAAATGCAAACCGGCTCATACCAGCTCGATACTTCGGTTTCGTCGCAGTTTGCCAGTGGAATGATGATGACTCTCCCTACACTGAAAGGGTTTTCGACACTGGAGCTGAAAAACCTAAAAAGCAGGCCCTATGTATTGCTTACACTCGACGTAATGAAATTGTTTGGTATTGAGTGTGAATTTTCGACGGATAACATATTTACCTGCCACGGCGATCAGCATTATAAAGCTGCCAGCGTGACGGTGGAACCGGACTGGAGTAGCGCGGCAGCCCTTATGGTTGCAGCTGCTCTCTGTGGCGAAATACGCCTCGAAGGCTTAAACATGCATTCTGAGCAAGCCGACATACGGGTATTGGATTTGCTGAGTGAAGCCGGAGTAAGCTATACAGCCGATGACAATCACATTCAGATTCTTAAATCCAAACCTCATGCTTTTAAGTTTGATTTCACCAATTGTCCCGACCTGTTCCCTGTGGCATCGGTGTTGGCAGCAGGAGCCAATGGGGTTAGCCTTCTGCAAGGTTTAAAAAGGCTGAAATTCAAGGAAAGCGACAGGCATGGTCTGGTTTATCGTCAGCTTCAGAGAGCAGGAATACCCGTGCTGGTGCGCGAAGATGAAATAGAGATAACAGGAAAACCTGTCGAAAAATTCTTTACTACCGACAGTCATTGCGATCACCGTATGGCGATGGCATTTTCGGTACTTGCCCTGCAATCGCAGAAAGGTGCTAAAATTAAAAATCATGAATGTGTAAATAAATCATTCCCCGGGTTTTACGAAACATTAAAACAATTAGGAGGAAAAATCGATGAATAGCTTCGGAAACCTTTTCAGAATCACACTATACGGCGCATCACATGAGTCGGAAGTGGGTGTAATTATCGATGGTTGTCTGCCCGGTTTAGCCCTTTCAGTAAACGACTTCACTGAAATCATTAACCGTCGTAAACCTACAGCAACAGGCGGTACTTTGCGCAATGAAAGCGATACGCCTGAATTAAGGTCTGGTATTTATCAGGGCTTTACTACAGGAGCACCCCTGAATATTAGCTTTCGAAATAGGGATGTAAAAAGCGAAGATTATAATTTTGATGGATTTTACCGGCCGGGACATGCCGATTATACAGCCAGCGTGAAATATCAAGGCTATAGCGATCCGCGTGGCGGTGGTATCTTCTCCGGTAGAATGACTTTACCATTGGTTGCAGCAGGTGTGGTTGCCTTGAAAATGTTGCAGGGGATTTCGGTAAGTGCTGAATTGGTTAAAGCGGGTGGCAGTACCGAAATACATGCTGCTGTGCAAAACGCTTCTCAGCATGGTGATTCTGTTGGCGGTGTGGTGAAATGTGAGATTTGCGGTGTTCCGGCAGGGTGGGGAGAGCCTTTCTTCGATTCTGTCGAATCGTTGCTGAGCCACCTGTTATTTTCGGTTCCCGGCATACGAGCCATTTCATTTGGCGATGGCGTGGAGTCCGCTGATATGCTGGGATCGGAGTTTAACGATGTT
>ENA-UPTA01000251-UPTA01000251.1-activated-sludge-metagenome-genome-assembly--contig:-NODE-251-length-62110-cov-6.665716_pt1 | contig 62110 bp, 66 predicted proteins | sample MGYA00238184_ERZ773361 | MGnify/ENA primary metagenome ERZ773361 (study PRJEB29100, sample SAMN05720205) | activated sludge metagenome | isolation source: anaerobic digester from wastewater... | reverse complement strand
CCTCCTCTATCTGATCCTCGGCGAATATGACCCCGCCCCCGTACGCCTTGTTCATCTGCATGGCATACGATCCGTTGATCGTGCCGGGCAGGACATCTCCCATGAACATGATCTCTTTGCCCATCTGCTGCTGCAGCTTGACCCGCAGGTTCAGCGGAACCGCGACCATGATCGTCGCAGGATCTATAGCCTGGACGCCGGCAGGCGTATGCATTGCGACATACCGCGCTTGAACGGCTGCATACAGCGTATTCGCGATCTCCTGAACCTCCATCAGCCGCCCCTGCAGCGCGGGAGACAGCCAGGCAACCCGCTCCTGGGTCGCCGACGCCAGACGCGGAACAACGGCGGTGCGCATATGCACCGTTTTGCCGGCATCGAACGGATTTACAAATTCCACATCGACGGCGACACGCTCCGGGCCTTTGGAATTGTAGTAATACACGGGGGCCCATACGCCGTCGGGCACCGGATTGCCGACGGTCCAGTCTCTTTCCATCTGGAAATCATGAGTGAACTCGACCCCTTTGACGCCCGACGCGAGGACCTGTTTCTCGGCATTGCCTTCCCGCGGATAATAGACGATCGTGTCCCCCTCGAGCGTGATCAGCGCATTGATCTCCTGCTTGTCTTGTTTATACGTAATGACGAGTGTTTTATTATCGTCGCGGATCTGCGTCTTTTTAGCGCGCATGACGCGCTGCATGACCGTATCGAAAAAACGCATTCCCTGGCTTGATCCTTCTCCGAGCTCCTTCTGAACCCCCATATACGTCGCTGCGGAATAATGCACCAGTGCGCCGACAACGGTTATGACAACGCCGAACAGGACCAATGCGATAAGGATCTCAACCAACGTCAGACCGCGCCTCATAGCCCCTCCTCTGTAATATATATAACAAGTATACCATGCTCGCCGGTATATATCAATTCTCCGGCAGGCGCATCCCGCTATTGACGCGCCCCTCTTAATTCCCACGAATCCAGCTTCTGCTCTTCATCGAACGTAAGATAGACCTTATCTGACGAGAAATACTGCGTGGGGTGGCGGTACAGGCACCGGAGCCTGCCTGCGCCGCCGTTGCCTTCGGGCTTGCACAACAACGGCTCTCCGTACATCGCGACGATCCTCTGTCGAGCCGTTCCGCGGGTCAAACGATCGTTTAATATATCGTCTTTCAGCTTGCGGAACGACTTTTCCCTGTCGTCCAGATACCCCTGGATCCCGTGCTGATTTTTCGCAAACCTCTTGAGCAATGAAATGTTTTGATAATGGCTTGAAAAACATCCTTCCAGCCACATCGCGATACACAGAACAGAGATCAGACCAGGAACGGTTCTTTTCATGGGGCGCTATCAAAAAGTTTTCTTGAACTTTATCATGACCGTATCATTGGCAACTTTATCCGCGGGCGCTCCGGACGCGGGAGCCGGTTTCAATTCCTTTTGCACTCCCAGCGAGATCGTATCGCTCACTTTCAGTTCGCCGCTGACGGTCGTTGTGATCTCGGGTTCTTTCTCCGGGCTCTGCGTCTGAACGACCCCGTACCCGACCTCGACCTTTTCAGACACCGCTCCCGTGACGCCGACGCCTTTTTTCGTTTCGTCGAACGTCACGGAAACACCGGTGATGCCGAATTTGCGCGCGATCGTGCTCCCTGACCCGCCCAGCACGAAATAATCGAAAAGGTCCATTGCCAGGTCAGGAGCGAGCCCGCCCTGGCTGAACGACGTGCCCACCCCTGCCCATCGCTTTCCCGTTGCCAGCATCACGAGCAATTGCTCCTGCGGCAGGAGCGGATCCGAAAACAGCTGGATATCCGGCGCGTCGACCGTGCCTTTGACCGCAACCCTGATCTTGACCTGTTCGACCGTCGATCGTCCCCGCACGTCAAGGCGCGGTTTCGCGATGTCTGCGGTAAATACGAGCCTGCTTTCATCAAGCACGACGACCGCGGTCCTGCGGCCTGACACCGTGCCGGTCTTGATGACAAGCGCGCCTTTCACACTGCCCGCATCCGGCTCGTCCGTGAACGCCAGGTCGCAGACAAGCGGCGCATCGGTCATGGAAAATCCTTCATACGTAAGGCGCTGGGCGACCGCGGTACCCGTCAATGCCAGGTCGTTCAGCGTTCCCTCGAGCGCCAGATCGATCTGCGAAAGAGTCCCTGCCAGAAGGACCGCGGACCGTTTCAACCCGAAGAAGGTTATCAGGCTGTCGAGAGCGACTTTCTGGGAATATATCTTGAGGTCGAGAATACCCCCGGAATATGCCCCGTAGAAACGGATGGCCTCTCCCGTCGGCAGGAACAGAGAACCGCCCGAGATCGTGACATGGATGCCGTCGATGCCGGGGCGGGTGACCCGGATATCGATCTGCCGGATAGCGATCGAACTTCCCGCGGGCAGCTCCTTCAATCCGGCGGCGCTGACATTGCGCAGCGTGAACCCGGACGCGATACTTCCCTCGGCGTCCTCAAATGTGATATTCTCGGCATTGCTGTACCGCGCGATCGCTTTCTCCGCCGCGAACTCGCCTCCGGCCGTGGTGAACAGAAAAAAATACGCCGCGCCGGCCCCTGCGGCCAGCAGGAAGGCGGCGAAAATCATTATCTTGAAATAAGCCTTCACTGCCATGCTATCTGCTTTCGGTTGACTCCCCGACCCCGGGCGGGGCCTTCTTCCACTCATACCCCTTCAATGCCTGCTCGAACCCAAGGTCGAAGAGCGCCTGCATTTCGGCGCGGTCGAACGGTTCTCGTGCTTTTGATACGTGGGTCGAAGGGATATACGCCAGGTTGAAATCCCCCCTGCCTTCGCGCGTGAACATATACAGCCGGTAAATATCCCCGATGCTCTGGGACGTGGTCAGGGTATCGACGGCGCGCTCGGCGATCGCCAGGATCCTGTCAGGCACCTCTTTGTACAGGGAATCGACATATCCGTTGCGGATGACATAGACGACGTACTTGTTCCGGCCCGGATCGATGCGCTTTTCCTTCAATGCCTTTTCCATGCCCTGAACGACATCATACAGGAAGAACACCTGCTTGGAAATGCCGCCGTCCACGTGCATCTCATCATAGACCTCGCTGTCCGCTTCGGCCTCGATATACACAGGCGGGAACGCGATGGGGATGGATGCGGACGCAAGGATGATCTTGCGGAATAATTTAAGCGCATTCTCGTCGCCGATGGACGCGATCCTGCCCATATCCCAGATGGTAAGGCGCTGGGCATCGAGGTTGGTCGTGCCGATATACAGCCTGCGGCCTTTACGATACTCCGCCGCAATATCCTTCAGAAGCCCTTCGTTAAAATACTGGTCGATAAGGCGCGCGAGCGGCTTGGTGCTCGCGAACGAATTGCTGAACGGAATACGCAGGCGGATCAGGTCCCGCGTGGAATACCTCGTGTAAAACTCCTTCATGACCGCGTCGCGGCTGCTGCCGAGGAACGCATACGGCGCGATGACCGCGCCGGTGCTGATGCCGGTCACGACCCTGAACTCGGGCCGCGTTCCTGCCTGCGACCAGCCGTTCAGGATACCGGCCCCGTACGCGCCGTTGGCGCCCCCTCCTGAAATAGCCAGCAGATGGAACGTCTGCGGCTCGCTGTCGACCGGAAGCGCGCCCCTGTTCTTCTCCTCCTGTTCAAGCAAAGTGACAAAGTCATGTTTGAACGCATCGCTCGGGCCTCCGCCAAAGGTCCTGATATCCTTCATGCCGAATATGCTGACGTCGTAAATAAGATCCGGAGGGACCGCGTGCCGCACCGTGGCACAGCCGGAAGCAAGGAGCGCAAGGACAAAAATGATGCACAACCGTTTTACCATAAAAACACCTTTGTTGCCTACCATCGCCAGCTGACAGGCGTTTTCGCGCATACAAGGCATATTGGAGACTTGATCTCGTGGATGCGGCGGATCGGCTGATCGAAGATCGAACCGAGAAGATTCGATTCTGCATACACGGCGCAACAGCGATACAGCCGTCCGTCGGTATCGATAGCGACCTGATCGTTGAGCATGGGGCAGATGCGGTGATCGGGCAGCGTCGTCATACAGCGCTCCTCCTGCTCAAGGTCGATGAAACGGCTGTAATACGCGCCCCAGCGCTGCTTGTCCTTATGGTATGCGGCAGACGCCTCCACCCCGGGGATAAAACAGCGCACCCGCTCGAACTCCAGCCCGTTCTCCGCGCAGAACGCGCGTGCCGCCTGCTCTTCATGCGCGTTATAAAGATAGCTGTGATAACGGAGCCGGATGCGCATGGTGCGCTTCTGCTGACTGCGCGCGCGGATCAGAGAACGCACATTCTCCAGGACAACGGCGATATTGCCGTTACAATGGTTCCGGGCATATACTTCCTGCGTCATGCCCGAGATAGAAACCGCGATATGGTCAAGGCCTGACCCGACGAGCCCGCCGGGATCCTTGAGGACGTTGAGATTCGTAAAAACCACCGTTTCGGTGCCGGGCATGCGCTCTTTTGCGTAGCGGATCATATCGGCAAGGGCGGGGTTCAACAACGATTCTCCCCAATTACCGAACCAGATACTGCGAAACCGCACCCTTTCAGCGCAGATCTTGTCCACGATCCTTGCAAACAGCCCGTAATCCATCAGGGGTTTTTTCTTCCGCCGTAAGGCAAGCGCCTCGTTGTTCGGGCACATCGAGCACCAGAGGTTGCAGTCGGCGACATCGATATTAAGGACTGTGCGTCGGGAAGAAAATCGCTTGAGGTAGTGGCGGCAGATTTTGGCCGCAGTAAGCCAGGACTCAGGGATCGTCCGCTTGGCAGCTGCGCGCATGGCTTCGCTTGAACGGGACATACGGCGCCTACTTTGTTACCGGTGCAGGCTGTTGTGTCACGTCAGTGGACGGAATGGTCTTGGTGATGATCTCTCCGTTATGATCGAGCTTTACATGATACGGCGTTATATTGATGACCCGCGCCTTATTGACCACCGAGCCGATGCCGACAACCTCATCGTTGATGATCGCCAGATACCCGCCTTTTTCGTCGGCGAGAATGCCGGTCAGCACAAAGTCCTGTGCGGCGAAAATACGCCCCGCCTGCATGGCCTTCTTCTTGAACTCGGACACGTTCATGCCGAGTTTCCCGGCTTTGTCCGCGTCGGCAAGGGCTTTCTCGAAATCGTTGATGGAAAAGTATGCGCTCGCGCGGCTGTAAAAGTACTGCGCCGACCGGGGATCGAGATCGATGGCCTTGCTGAAATCGACGATAGCGAACGGGATGTTGCCCATCTTCAGATACGTGTTGCCCCGCGCAGCGTAGAACTTTGCGTTCCCCGGCTCGACCTTGAGCGCCTGATCGTACGCCGCGATGGAATCAGCCCAGAGCCCTTTATTATAGAATCCGAACCCGCGGTCGAAATGTTCCCCTGCCGCGGCTACAGCCGCCTGTTTCGTTGTGCCGGTTTTCGGCGGACTCTGCATTTGACAGCCGGCAAAGACCAGGTTCAGCGAAAGGGCTAATCCAGCAGCGGGAAACATCCACGATCTCGCATCCGTCTTCATCGCTTCTCCTTTTTTCTGAAAATCCCGGCACGGCACTATCGTTTTTTCAACCTTTCCAGATTCGATCTGGCTTCAGGCGCATGCTCGAGCACAAACCCGACTTCCTTGCAGGGAAATGCGCCGCATTCGATACACGTCCCGTAATTCCTGCCTATACAGCAAGCGCGGATCTTGCATAGATTGCCGCAATAAAAGGACTTTCGCCCCTGTGCCTTACAGCCGTCGCACAGAACGTGTTCCGGCTTTATGTCGGAATGGAACTGCGCGGACCATGTGCGCGCGACCTTTGCGAGCTGTTCCTCATCGCCGGCCTGCGTCGCACAATACCCCTCGCATTTGGAACAATCCAAGCCGCAATACGCGATCATTCCGCCCCCTTTTATCCTGTTCATTATTATAAACCCTTCATGCCCGTTAGCAAGACAAAAAACTTAGGGACGGTTCTCTCCCCTTCGGGGGAGAGAACCGTCCCTAAGTTTTTTGTCCCGAACCTATTTCTCTATCTCTTCCTCTACTTCCTCGGCGCCTTCCTTGTAGAACTTTTCTTCGTCAGGAGCGAGCTCTTTTAAAAGCCGCAGGAACTCTCCCGCGTGCACCCGCTCTTCGTCGGCGATATCCTTGAGGACTTCCTGCGCCAGCTTGTTGTCGGTCGACTCGGCCAGCTGCATATACATCTGGATCGCTTCATACTCGGCCGCGACCATAAAGCGGATGGCGCGGATGAGCTCTTCAGCCGTGACCTTGCGGTCCTTTTTCATCCCGGAAAACGGGCTTCCGAATTCAGGCATTGCGCACCTCCTTTCCTATGCTGCTTTGTTCACAAAAAGCGTCTGCGTCGGATACGCAAACTCGATCTTTCGCTTTTCAAATTCTTCCTTGATGGCGAAATTGATCTCCTGCTGTATGTCCATATATTTGTTGTAATCCGGGCTCAGCACAAAATACACCACCTCGAATATCAGGCTGAAATCCCCGTAGCTGAAAAAATGCGCCCGGTCAAACGCCGCGCCCTTCGTATTCTTGACGGCCTGCTCGATAATACGCGGGATCTCTTTGAGCTGGGCCAGCGTTGTCTGATAGGTCACTCCGAGACGGAACACAACGCGCCGTTGTTCCATGACCTTGTAATTGCGCACGCGCGAATCGGTGAGGTCCGTATTGGAAAATATCAACTGCTCGCCGCTCAAACTGCGGATACGCGTGGTCTTGACCCCGATCTGCTCGACCGTGCCCATATATTCGCCCACGATGATGAAATCCCCGAGTTTGAACGGCCGGTCGAATACAATGCAGAAATAACTGAAGAAGTCCTTCAAAAGCGCCTGCGCGGCTATCGCGACCGCAATGCCGCCGATGCCCAGGCCTGCCAGGAGCGTCGAGACCTTGAACCCGATATTGTCAAGGAAGATGACGACCGCCACGCCCCAGACGAGGAATTTGACGACCTTGAGCATGCCTTCGAGGCTGCGCACGAGGGTTATATCTTCCTGCTTCTTCGACAAATACACCTGCAGGCTGTATCTGATGAACATCATGACGATGCGCGCGGCAAAGAACGTGACCACTGCCATCTGGACGATATTCAGCGCCTTGTCCACTTCCTGCGGCACGGTCAGGATCTTCAGGCTCACGTAAAGACAGCTCACATATAACGCCGGCAGGACGATCTTCTCGAGGACCCGGACCAGCAGGTCGTCGAACGTGGTCGTCGTCTTCGCGGCCAGTCTTTTCAGATGCGCGACCACGGCCACGATCACCAGCTTGACGAACAGGCCGCTTACCAGCAGCGCGCACAGCGCGACGATATAGTCAAGGACGCGATTGTGCCAGAAAATACGCTCCAGAATGGTCAGATCCATGATTGCCTCCTCGATCTCAATGGCCGCAGCAGCACGAATGCTTATGCTCGCCCGGCACGAACAACAGCGGGAACACGATATCACTGAAACAGCACGGTATCCATACCGCGATGAACAGGAACACGAAAATGCCGATATACGGGATCGCAGAACCGTGATCATGCGCCATGAGCATGTGGAACAGCGACGCCCAGGTGCTTATCAGGACATGCAACGCGTGCGGGGATTTGGTCGCCGGCTTATAATACCCGATGACGATAACCGCGATCACAAGCGGGTTGATGAGCCACCATTTTTCCACAAATCCGATATGCGCGTGGCGGTGCGGCATCTTGAGCAGCGCCTCTCCCCAGAACGGGATCAGGGAATCGCTCAATGTCCCGACTGCCACAGACCCCACATACCCGATCGCCAGGACCTTCAGGAAAAGTTTTATGCCCTGCGGCTCTTTGGTCAGATACTTGCGGAACATCGCCGTTGTCACTACCGCGCTCAAACAGATATGGAGCGGATGGAAAACGTAAAAAAGGTTTTCGGCAGTGTCATGAGGCAGATTGCGGAATATGATCATCAGGACGATCCCCGTCAACGCACCGAACAACGTGAACGGAGCATGCGCCCGTAATTCATGGACTATTTTTGTGAACATATGAACGCCCCTCTCCCCGGGCCCCGCGCGGAACGCGCTGAGGACTTCGCGCAGCTGCCGCACAGACCGTTGACCTGCATGAAATGGCTCACGACCGTATAACCCTTGATCTTCCGAACGCTGTCTATGACGCACGCTTCTATATTATCGACCCTTCCGCACCTGATGCAGGTAATATGATGGTGATGATGTTCCTCGGAACACAGGCCGTAATGCTTTTTGCGGTCGAACTGCTCGATCCGCGCGAGGATGCCGCACTCGGCCAGGCTCTCGAGATTACGGTATACGCCTGGCAGGCCGCAGCGCGCGAACCGTTTCTGCAGCTTGTTCCAGATCTCCTCTGCGGTAAAATGCGTATTGCGGTCCAGGAAGAACCCGATGATCGCCTGCCTGCGCGGGGTCAGTTTGAACCCGCCTTTTTTCAATCTGGCCAGATACCGCTCCACCGCCCCTCCTGTAAACAGAAATAGCTTCTATTTATATTATCCGAACTTTCTACTTTGTCAACAAAAACATAGGGACGGTTCTCCCTCAAAAGGGAGAACCGTCCCTATGTTTTCCCTATGATTTCTCCATAGCTTGTGCTTTCAATGCGGCGGGCAGCTTTTCGATGGCGCAGCGCAGTGCGGTCCGGGGCATGCGGGCTTTGCGTTGGCATACGTATTCAAAGACCTCTTGGGGATGCGCTTCGCCGGCTGCCTTAAGCATCCAGCCATAGCCCTTTTGCACGAGATCTTCCTGGTCCAGAAGCAGGATATCGGCTATCTCAAAGATGTCTTTCAGGAATTTTCCGCGGCGGGCGGGAATGATAAGCGACACTGCGGCAGCCCTGCGCATCCAGCGGTTTTTCGACCGCGCCCATTTCTTAAGCGCTGCGACAGAGGCAGGATACATCTCAATAAAAGCGCCGACGGTGTGATTGCAAAGCGTATCGCAGCTTGCCCAGTTGCTCACATAGGCATTAACCCACTTCCGGAACACCGTAATATCAGCCGGCTCAAAATCTTTTCGCAGGTTATACGCCCACGCGCAGGCAATATACCCTTCTTCCATATACCCGGATTGCCACAGTTCTTCGCACAGGCCGAATATCTGCGCTTTGCTCCGGGCCCTGATCGCCGTGAACTTCCCTTTTGCGATCGCGGCCACCGCGGCAGTCATCATGCCATAGCATTTGATCGGCTCTTTAAAATACCGCCGGGCGCCCTCGCGGATCTTCGCATCGGCTTTTTTCTTCAATTCAGCGCGGATGTCGAGAATAATTTGATCCATGCATCATTCTCCGATGAACTGGAGAATAACCTTCCTCTGCCGCGGACGGTGGTCGAATTCCGCCAGCACCACCTGCTGCCAGGTGCCTAAAAGAAGCTTTCCGTCCGCAAACGGCACGACGAGCGACGGCCCCTGGAGCCCTGCGCGCACATGGCTGAACCCGTTGGCATCGCCCCAGGTCCGGTCATGCGCGTATGGTTTTCCTTCAGGCGCAAGCTTCTCATACAAAGCAGTCATATCCTTGATGAGCCCCGGCTCGTATTCAAAAGACGTGATCGCCGCGGTCGAGCCCACGACAAAAACAGTGACATTTCCTTCCCGCAGGCCGGAATCGTCCAGCTTTTCCTTGAGTGAAGCAGTAATGTCGATAAGATCCCCTGCGCCTTCGGTCTTGAGATTTATTTCTTCAGTGATGACGCGCATAGCGGATATGTTATTGCGGATAGCCCACGGACTGCGTCAGCATCACCTTCTGGTCAGCCCTGAGCTTCATCTTCTTCGAAAGCAATTCTGCGTCAAACAGCCCTCGCACCACGGTCGACAGCCCTTCGGACGCGCAGAACAAATACACATTCTCTGCGATAAACCCCGTATCCATTGCCGCCCAGGAATCCTTCTGCGCGCCGAACCTGCCCTTTTTGGAGAAATCCGCGACATAGATCAGATTCACCGGCGCGTTCTTGACAAATCCCTGCACGCCGGTCGCTTCGCGGATATCCCCGGCAGAGATCAATTCCAATATGTTCGCCTGCGCATTGTACCGGAACAGGCCGTCGGCTTTTGCAACATACATATCGATCTCCTGCACGTTCGCCGCAGACGGCGCAGTGCGGCGGCCGTCAGGCCGGGTGATCCCGAACCCTGCCCAGAGCATATCGGAAAGCGTCTGCAGGGAAATTTCCTTACCGCTGTAATCGCGCCCGCTTTTTCGCTCCTTCAGCGCCTGCATGAGCGGCATGCCGCCGGAAGTCCTGGGCGCAGGCAGCACGACCGTCTTTGCCTGCTCCGCGGCAAAAGCAACGGTAACACACGCGATCAAACACCACCAGACACACGCGCAGATCCTTGATCTTTTCATATCCGCCCTCCTCGCGTTATATCCGGATTATACATCTGCCTGCCCGGCGCGGTCAACCGATTCTTCTGCTCGCTGTCGCGCGCGCGGGAACCTGATTGCTGCCCGCGCCGACAAGCCCCTCGCCGCTGTGAACATGGCACAATGCTTCGTGATTATAGATGCTCAGGATATGCTGACAGCCCGGGTGCTTGCATTTCCTGCCCTTGATCGACGTCCGTATCTTTTTCATTGTTCACCTTTCTCTTCATTCTGCAAAGCATGGGAGGTATCCGCCGTCAACTCGGACATAAGCTCTTTGACCGATACGATCTTCTTGATCCGGTAGGCATTGCTCCCGCACATGGCAAACCCCTTATCGAGCGCGCCGCGGTATGCATTGATCAGGGCTTTGGCAATGCAGTAGTTGGCTTTTTTCGCGTCACAGGTCGACAGGCACTGGTATTCGCAGTCAAAATCGATGCGTTCCCCGGTGCATATCCTTTTGACAAAATCGTTGTTGAGGACCCGGCCCGGCATCCCTACCGGGCTGTTGATGATGACAATGTCCTTTTCTTCCGCAGCCAGATACGCATTCTTGTATTCGATCGACGCGTCGCATTCCGTGGTGCAGACGAACCTCGTTGCCATCTGGACCCCGGCCGCGCCCGAGCGCACTGCGCATGCGATATCCTCCCCGTCAAAAACCCCTCCCGCAGCAATGACCGGTATGCGCCTGCCTTCTTTCTCAAAATCTTTCATGACCGAGATCACGTCCTGCAGTATACCCGCAAGCGAAAAATTCTTCGAATCTTTCAATTCCTCCCTGCTGTATCCCAGATGGCCTCCTGCAAGCGGGCCTTCGACGATCACTGCATCGGGAAGCCGGCCGTACCGCCGCTGCCAGGTGCCGCAAATGATCTTCGCGGCCCTGCCGGAAGACACGATCGGCACAAGCTTGGTAACGGCGTTCTTGATAAGCGAGGGCAGTTTCAGGGGCAGGCCCGCGCCCGAAATGATCACATCGACCGCTTCCTGCACGGCAACACTCACCAGATCGGCATAATCCGTCAGGGCGCACATGATATTGACGCCGAACGGGTTCTTCGTCCGCGCGCGCGTCTCCCTGATAATATCCCTGAGCGCATTGCACGAGCGGGTCTTGAAATCTTCCCCTTCGGTCCCTTCCTCGCCGAGCCCGACCGCGGCCACGACCCCCAAACCGCCTTCGTTGGACACCGCGGACGCAAGCGACGACGCCGATATCCGCACGCCCATGCCGCCCTGTATGATCGGGACACGGATCACCAGCCCGCCGATATTCAGATCCTTGAATTCAATAGCCATCAACTCTCCTCAAAAAACAAAGGGACGTTTCTATGATCTGGGGGGCTCTTTTAAAGAGACCAAAAACCACAGAAACGTCCCCTGGTTTTTAATTTTTTTAAAAGGGGGGATTAGCGCCCTTCGTTCTTACGCTTTGAAAAACAATCCTTGCAATAGATCGGACGGTCTTCTCTCGGCTTGAAAGGCACTTCGCATTCTTTTTTGCAATCCGAACACACCGCTTTGTGCATTTCCCGCGGCGCACCGCCGTACCCGCCGCCACCGCCCTGGTTGTAACCCATACATTCTCCTTTTCTGATGTTACTCGACTACCGCAGGAGCGTCACTCGCCGCCTGCGCTGCATCGCCTTGAGCTTCTTGAGCCTGCAGATTTTTTCGAGCCAGCTTATTCTGCATCTTTTCTTCCCGCTTCTTCTTCTTTGCCAGCTCTTTCTGACGCTTTACAAATGAATAATTATCTCTGCCCAATACTTGCCTCCCTTGATCACATCCATAACCTTCATCTCTATTCTAGCGGCTTTCGGGCCGTCCGTCAAGGGTTATTACGCTTTCCTCCTGCCTTATTCGATCAACACGATCCCGTAGTAATTCCCCTTACAATCCGTATCTTTGAGCACTTTGATGGGATAACCGTTGGCGCGGACCGTTGCGTACACATCGATGCCGCATGCCTCCATCGCAGGCCTGGTCTTGTCAGTGTGCCTGCAGGACTTTCCGCACGAGCTGCACAACTGGCACGGCCCTGCTCCCATGCCGAAGGCCTTATAATACCCGTCCAGGAATATCTCCCGCTCCAGTTCAGGGATCAGCGCGTGGATATCCGTATACGCATCCCCGTGCACGAGGATCGCTTTTTTGTAGAAACTCAGGACGCGGCGGGTCTCTTCGGGTTTCGGCGAATGCGGCGGGCACGTCAAGCTTTGGCCATACCCGTCACAGCCGAACTGGCATCTTAAGCGCACCCATTCAGCAACCACAACGGATCCGGCAGAGATGATCTTCGCCTCTTTTGCGCCGAGCTTCTTTGCGGATCGTATATACTTCGTATAGGCAGGCATAGTATCCTGACATTCGATATGCCATTATTATAGCATTGGAGAAGGCTTAAGACAACCGTCGCTCTGCCTTCTTATACTGCCTGGCAACGAAGGCGATATCCTTTGTCGTCATCCGGTCGGTCTCAAAATCAGCTCCGGTCGACAAATACAGCGGCTTGCGGGTCTCGAACACGCGAATGCCGTATTTGCGCGGATTGTTAAAAACATCCGTGCCATAAAAAAGGAACAACTGCTGGCCTGCTGAATTGCGCGAGATCTTAATGCCCAGGCCCTGTAAGAAGCGCAAGGTCTGTAACGCAGACTCCCGCGTTTGCCCGGGCAGGCCGTACAGGGTGAAAACCTCAGGCTCGATACCCACTGCCTGCGTCATCCTGATCGTTTTCGCAAACTGCGCCAGATCGACGCGTTTATGAAGCGCCCTGTTCACCTCAGCATCGATCGACTCAAGGCCGTAGGCGATAAACCTGACCCCTGCCTTTGCCATCAGCCGCAGAAGCGGCGCATCCACCAGATCCGATCTTGTCTCGCACCAGATCTCGATCTTCCAGCGCTTTCTGATAATGCCGCGCATGATCGCCCTCACCCGCTTCTTATCAAAAGTAAACGACGGGTCAGCGAAGAAAAACCTGCGTATCCCGTGGCTGACGCACGCGTTCATATCATCGAGCACCCTGCGGATCGAATGGACCCGGATCTTCCGGCCAAAAGCGCTTGGCGTATAACAAAATCCGCACGCGAACGTGCATCCGCGCGACGTCAGCATTGCCGCGCCTGTGTGATCTCTCCACCGGAACACGCCTGTCTGATACGGAGAAGGGAATTCGTCCAGATCACGCACAAACGGCCGGGGCTCTGTTTCATACACGCCGTCCTCTGCCCTGAATGCAATGCCTTTCACCTCGGTGATATCCCCCTGCTGGTGCAGGCAGTTCACCAGGTCAGGCAGAACCGTCTCCCCTTCGCCTCGAATGATCACATCAACCGCCGGCATCTGGAACAATGCCTCGATAGGCATAAACGTCGCCTGCGGCCCGCCGAGCACAACAACAATGGACGGATCGCACTTCTTGACAAGCTTGGCCAGTTGGACCGCCAGCCTGATATTCACCTGATACACTGCCAGCCCGACCACAGCCGGCTTGAATTTAAGGATGAACGCGGCGATCTGGCGGTCAGTCACCGACGTCACCGTATCTATCTCGCAGATGACCGAATCGATATTACGGCCGGCAAGGCTCGCGGCGATATACCCGAGGGATATGGGGAACAGATCCCCTCCCAGCGGAGGCAGATTGAACAGCAACACCTTAGGTTTCATATATAGGGACAGGTCCGCCGTTTTAGTCTCGTCGACAAAAAGGGGCAGAACTGTCCCCAGACCAATTTGAACATGCGCTTGCTCCTTTCGACGATTATATCACAGCACAGGGGAACAGGTCCACCGTTTTAGTCTCGTCGAAAAAAAGTAGCAGAACTGGCCCCTTTCACTAATCCCGATTGAACCCGATCGGCGGCTTCTTCGGTTCCGGCGGCTCCGGCTGCGGCGGCACCGGCTCCAGCAGCTTCTTGATCGCCTCAAAAACGACGAAGAATTTCCTATCATACTTACGCTCCATTTCATCTATCTTTCGTTTTAACCCCACATAAGTTAAACCTACCCTGCGCATCATTACAAAAGCGCGCATGATTTGAATGTTGACCTTAACTGCTCGTTCGCTATGCAGCACACTCGAAAGCATCGCTCCCCCTTCCTGGGTAAACGCAAAGACATTCGGGGCATGTTTTATCCGTGAACTTATCACAATTTGTGATATCAAGTCTGCAACTTATTGCAATATAGAATGTTGTGAATTTGAAGTGCCAATTTGGCACTTCAAGATATCACAGTTTGTGATATCCTCTAGTCTAATAGACGCGCGAAAGAAGAATCTCTCACACAAATATTACAAACAAAAAAGCGCCGATTCTATTCGGCGCCTCAATCCCCCCCAAGGGGACACTTTTGCCCGTTTTTGTCGACGAGCCCGATTCAGCGGACCTGTCCCCCTCGCTCTATCCCCCTCGCTCTATGGCGCTGTAAAGCTTTTGAGATTCTTCCACTAAAAAATCCATATCCGGGCTTTCACCCTTGCCCACTTTTATGAGGAATGACGCTATGCTCAGGTTGGCGCGCAGCCTGAACAGGTCTATGAGTTGGCTCGAGACTTCACCCTTGTGCCCGGCAAAATCCCGGTACGCCTTGACAAAATCTTTAACGGGATAATTTTTTGCTATGTTGGGAACCTCGCTGTACTGATACAGGAACTGAGAAATAAAATATCCGACGTCGAATTCCGGCGGCATAGAAAGGGCGCTGTCGAAATCTATGACGGACACGTAGAGGGTCTTGATATCGCGCGCCCGGTCCTGGCCGATTATTATGTTCCTGGGATGGTAGTCTCCGTGGCAGAGCACGAACCCGTGCGTATCCTCATCGAATATTTTTCTCTCTTCGGCTTTGACCCGGTCGATGAATTGCTCCGCTTGTGCGCGATACGGGTTAGCCGTGGACGTGAATGAGCTCAAATACGAATCGAACCTGCGTTCTTCGCGTTTCATCGTGCGGCCCTGTCCCCCGTCGCTCAATTTAAGGCCGTGAAGTTTAGCCAGCCATTCCGCGGACAGCTTAAAATACTCGGAGCCTATCGCCGGATCCACATACGCGAGAGTATCAAAGAGAATGTTCCCCCTTTGCCCTTCCTCGATGATCAGCCGGTCATTTTCGTTGATGTCCAGAGTTTTGGGCACGCGGTACTTGCCCGCATTGAAGCCGCAGGCATAAAGCGTTTCTCTTATTTTCAAGGAATCTCTGGCCTCCTGCCATTTTTTCTTGTCAGAGAACTGTTTCGTTATGAGCCTGTTCCGGACTTCGTCCTGGCCTTTGGTCCCCATCGTGATCTCGGTAACGACCAGGTTGCTGCCTGACCGGGGGATCTCCTTTACAAATGGGATGCATCTGCCTTTTTTGAGCTCTTCGATGAACTCTTCGATGCCGGTTATCGGGTGTAAAACCTGCGTTGAAAAAAGCCCCACATCTTTATCGTCGTGCGCATCGGTTCCGGCAACAGCGTTGAATTTATATTGATGCCAGAGCTGAAGAGCCAGGTAATTCTCCTGCGGCGTATGATTTATGTTGAATATTTCAACAGCGTCAAGCATCGGATTCAATAATTCGTCTTTCGAAGGGACTTTCCCGCCCCTGAACGGATGCGCCCAGACCAGGGCCGCGTTGGGGAACATTTTCCTGAGCTTTGCGAGATCGACCGGATCAGCCATGCTTTTGTCCGCGCCGTACACCAGGACATGGCCGATATCAGTTTTAACTTCCTGACCTGAAAGTATGACAAATGAATTTTCGACTTCGCTTTCCCTCTTAAGATCGGCGAGTTCTTCAGGCGTCCATTGATAATGGTGCTCCGTTATGATAACTCCCTGCACTCCTTTTTTGCGGGCTCTTCGAACGATATCAACAGGATCGGCTTTGCTGCAGGAAGAGTGTTTTTTGGAATGCGCATGTATCTCTAATAACATTGCCTTTGCCTCCGTCTATGCATAATTCGATCGCCCGGCTGAGCGGGCCTTATCATAGTTAAAACCTTCTTGCAACCCCAACCAGGCCGGTCACTAAAACATCTTGTCCGACGATCGGACTTTTTCTGATCCCGGAATCCGGGAATTCCACGCCCACCCTGGTCATCACGATCCAGTTTTTGTTGATGCCGAAGTTGAACATCACATCTGCGAAATAATTGACCGCATGTCCCGGATCATACGCGGGACGATCGGTTGCGGCTTCGGCAGAGGTAACGCCGTAATAATAATCAACCATCTGGCTCGACTGCAGACGCGCGCCTATCGACGGCGTCAGTTGAAAATATCCGGACTTGAACCGCTTTGACAAGGCCACATTGGCCTCGCGGCCATCATAGCGGGAAAGAACGTCATTGACGAATTTTACCGATACCTTCACATCCTCGCCGATAGGCAGATCGACATCCGCTCTCAACCCGGCATCCCAGGACATCTTGCGTTTATCCATTCCCGAAAGAGCGTCGCTGTCGCCGGAATCATACCCCATAAAACGCGGCGCAGTCACGACACTTAACGTAACCGAATCACTGGAATAAAAATGATACCCGGCCTCAACGCCCCTTATATAGAAATTCTTCACGTCATACACCACCATCGGCACCGGCTGTACCGTCTGCCCCACGCCGCGATAGGGGCTTGTCGAGATCACGGCGCCAACGCCCAGAAGCTTGAAATTCTCGCCTGTTGCGGCGTTCGCTGATACAGCAGCCAAAACAACCCCGCAAACGGTCAAAAAAATTGTCATCTTCATGACTATCCTCATAGCGCATCCTTTGAGGACGATCTTCTTGCCTTGTTTGCTCATTGCCGGCTCTCCTCGTTATTTTGCGCCGATCAGAGGCAGGGTTTTGAGCAGGCGGAAATAGACCAGGAACTTGTCCCCGCAGTAATGGGTGCACGGGCAATATGCCTTGTGGCGCCGCATCACGGGTATCAAAGGGCTGTTTTTCTCTTCTTTGGCCTTTTTAATGTAGAGCCTCATGCCCTTATATCCCGGGCCTGACTCCTGGAAAAGATATACCGCGTAAGGGTTCTTTTGAAGGTTGGCGTGGCTAAGTTTATCGGCCATTATAAAAGCGAGAGTGTTGGGGGTGATAAAGTGCGGCCGGGAATAGATCGCCGCATCAACCATGCCTTTCTTATCCGCTGTAGCCAGCACACCGACGCCTTTTTTCGTTTCAAAATAATCCTTCATCCGCATGCCGCCTCCTTGGTTGGTCGATTGTATTATATGTCCCGGAAATCGAAATTCCAAGGCAAAAATGATGCCGGGCGTATTGCCCGGCATCATAGCCATTGCTGAATTTTTTCTCTCACGCGGATTTTTTCAGCACAAAAATCGCGTATACCGCGGATAATCCTACCAGGCTGTAGACAATGCGCGAGATCGAAGTCATCGACCCAAAGATCGCTGCGACCAGGTCAAAACCGAAGAACCCCACCAGCCCCCAGTTCAAGCCTCCTACGATAAGCAGGATCACCGCTACCCAATCCACGGGATTCAGCTTTGCCATTCACTCCTCCTTATTTCTTGCAGGTACATTCGTCTGATTTTTTTCCGCAGCCGCTGCAAACGCCGTTTTTGACCGGCTTTCCGCATTTCTTACACGGAGTGCATCCGCATGTCTGGCACATAGCCCCTCCTTGTTTGGGTTTTTTAGTTTAACAGGAGTAGGATTTCCGGCAATTGGCTGATTCCTCTTTTTTTTGACTTATTTCCGCCGTTATTTCCCCTGCCCCGAACACCTCCGCATCGGCGGCTTTTCTGGCTTTGTGGCGGCTTGGACGACGATGCTGCTGACTTCTTCGCGGATGAAGCGTCCTGGGCCATGCCTTCTTTGAGCAAAGCGGAAAGCTGGAAGCACAGCGATTTACCGCCGCCGGTGGGAAGGATGGTCGAGGCAGGCGAGCATTTCAGTGGGAATGCAGGTGGATGAGGGCATAGGGGGATAGACCCTTTCTAATTCTCGATCTGGGCGACTTGGTGGAGAATCTCAGTTATAAATGTTTGATATTTAACGCCCATTTTTCGGGCTTTTTCTTTGAGTTGAGCAATATCCCAGCTATTAACGCGAATATTGAGCACCGCGTCCTTCTTTTTGCGTTCAATAGCCTGCTTGATCAATTCAAATTTTTTTCTGCTTACCGGGACAAATTCTTCTAAGTGATCTTCAAACCACTGTTCTTCTTTAGTCAACTTAAACTTTCTCATCAGAAACTCCTTTCTTATAAAATTTGTGATACTTGCGGCTAGGATACAATGTTTTCAAGAAAACATCTTCCCCTTCAATAACACAAGGAGCAAGCCAAATATACTTCTTATAATCAACAATGAACATATGCTGCCCAGGCCGCACCGGACTCTCAATAAGAGCTATTACGTTACCATCAGTAATAAGTTCCTCGAAAGAAACGCCCCGTATACGCTTTAACCGGGCACTCTTAACCTCGTTCCAGCTAATTGTATATACAATTGTATTACTTTCATCAGACTTGTCAACGCCTTTCTTATCCATGATCTGCCTCCTTCATAGATAATGGACGCATAAAGGAGCCAAATCTCACGCGAATATTTCAAGAATATTGGGGGGCGACTGGCCAAAAGCCAAAGGGGACACTTCTGTCCGTTTTTGTCGACGGAGGGCTAAACGGCGGACCTGTCCCCTATTGACGGTGAACGAGGCTCATGCTGTCACCGTACATCCTTGCAGGACTGCCCGGGCAGCAGCCAATGCATACTGCGGTTAAACTTGAGCCACTCCCTGACGATCGCGTGCCCCATGAAACCGAACATGGCATTGCGCAAATGCAGATTCAGAAGCAAACCGAACGCCCGGTAGATAGAATAAAATTTGGCGTATGCCTTGACCACAGCGAGTTGCAGCTCCTTGGCGGACAAGAGCTTTGGGCTGAAAACAATATGCTGCGCGTCATACAGGCTCCAGTCCTTGGTGAAGATCCTCTTTTGCGCCTCCAGGTCCTCATAAACCTTTGTTCCGGGGAACGGCGTCAGGATCGTCATCTGCATCGTATCGATCTTTTGCCTGATCGCGAACTTCAAAGTCTCCCATATGGTACTCTTATTATCGTCCTCTCCTCCCAGAACGAACATGCCGTGGATCTTTATCCTCCTGCTATGAAAAGAGCGTATCGCCGCCACAATGTTGTCAACGGTCTGCCTCTTGTGATACGCCCGCAGGGTCATGGGATTGATCGATTCAAATCCTACACAAACGACACTGCAGCCTGCCTGGCCCATCAGATCTATCAGTTCAGTATCTTTGGTAACATCGCAGCGGACCTGGCACGCCCAGCGGCGTATCCTGTTTCTTATCATCAATCCCAGCAGATCCCTGGTGCGTTTGGCATTGGCGGCGAAATTATCGTCGCAGATAAAGAATTGTTTGGTATTCCTGGACTTCATTTCTTTGATGATATTCCCGGCGGTGCGGAAACGGTACGTGCGGCCGAACATCTTTGTCACCGAGCAGAAACTGCAGTCAAAAGGACAGCCCCGCGAGGTGGAAACAGGCATGATCAAAGGCGAGGAAGGGTACCCCTTGATCAATGAAAAATCCGGATACGGCAAAGCATCCAGGTCTTTGACCGCCGAGCCCCGGACGACGGCCTCCGGCCGCCTGCCTTCGACAACATCGGCGATGACATCCTCGGCCTCTCCTGTTACAACCTGCCGGGCGAATTCCAGCGCCTCGCCGGGCATCAGGCTGGCGTGGACCCCGCCCATGATCACCTTATCCCGGGGGAATCGTTTGGCTATTTCATATCCGCGCTGAGCGGTCGGGGTCAAAATAGAAATACCGATGAGATCCGCCTTTAAATTCGCATAATCAGGCGCACGGATATTTTCGTTGTATATCTCGACCTCATGGCCCCTGTTTTTGAGGATGGTGCCCAGATACACAGGGCCCAATAAAGGCATGGATAGCTTGCTATAAACGTTTGCCGCGCAGGCGCGGGGCTCGATAAATACGATCTTCATGCTGCATAAACCGCGCGCTACTTTTTCAATTCCCTGGCTACCCGCTTGCCAAGTCCAGCGTCGGCCTTTGTCAGGTTCGCCGTCATGCGTTTCCGGGTCTCGGCAGTTGCTTTTTTCAGGGAATCGGCGATGTTATCCACGAGATGGTCCTGGTCTTTTTTACTCAGCGACCGGTAGCGCTCGCCCGCCTGGGTGAAATCATCGGTCAGGCTGATCTTCTGGCGGCCGATCTTGCCTTCGACATAATAATCAGGCGCAGGGCCCGCGGGCGCTTCGCACGGCATGCCGCCTGCCAGAGAATTCGGCTCGTAATTGACCGTGCCTTCGGGAATGGCGAACTGCATTGCCCCGTCGCGCTGATTGTTGTTCACCTGCGCAATGGGCCGGTTGATAGGCAGCTGCAGATAATTCGGGCCGAGCCGGTAGCGCTGGGCATCCGTGTAGGAAAATGACCTTCCCTGAAGGAGCTTGTCAGCGGAAAGCTCGATGCCGGGAACGATCGACGCAGGGCAGAACGCGGCCTGCTCGACCTCGGCAAAAAAGTTCTTCGGGTTGCGATCGAGAACCATTTTTCCCACAAGCATCAGGGGGAATTTATCCTCGGGCCAGATCTTGGTCGGATCAAGCGGGTCGAAATCCTGGTTCAATTCGTCAGCGATCTCCATGATCTGGACCTTCAGGTCCCAGGCAGGGAACTTGCCCGCGGCGATCGCCTCATAGAGATCGCGCGTTGCCACATCCGGGTCCGAGCCTGCGAGGCGGGCGGCCTCATGGCGGTCGATGGTCTCCACCCCCTGCTTCGGCTTCCAATGATACTTGACATACACGGCCGTGCCCTCGGCATTCACCCATTTATAGGTATGCACGCCGAAGCCCTCGGTCTTGCGGTAGCTTTTAATGGTGCCGCGGTCGGAATGCAGCCACGTGATCATATGCGTTGACTCGGGCGTCAGGGAAATAAAGTCCCAGAACCGGGCGTCGTTATCGAGATTCGTATCCGGCGCGGGCTTGAACGCATGGACCATATCAGGGAATTTCATTGCGTCGCGGATGAAGAACACGGGCAGGTTATTGCCCACGAGATCGTAATTGCCCTCTTCGGTGTAGAACTTGACCGCGAACCCGCGCGGATCGCGCAGCGTGTCCGCAGAGCCGCGGAAATGGACCACGGTCGAGAATCGGACGAACACCGGGGTCTTTTTCCCGGGGTCCTGAAGGAATTTCGCCCTGGTATATTTCGCCATGCTCTTGGAGGCCTGGAAATACCCGTGCGCGCCAGCGCCTTTGGCGTGGACGACGCGCTCCGGAATGCGCTCGCGGTCAAAGCTCGCCATCTTCTCGATGAACTGCACGTCCTGGAGCAGCGTGGGCCCGCGACTGCCGACGGTAAGCGAGCTCTGATTGTCCGTAATGGGCGCTCCCTGGTTGGTGGTCAGTATTTTTTTCTTCATCCGTGCCTCCTTTTTTAGTTACTTGTTCTTACACGCATCACATAACCCTTCCAGCACGACTTTCTTGCCGGTGACCGTGAATTTCTTTGCAAGCGCGGCAGGGACCCTGATATCGTCGAAGCTCTTCTCATACAGATCGATGATCCTGTTGCACTTCATGCACTGGAAATGATGGTGCTCGACCGTATCCGGCTCGAACCTGCGCGGCTGGCCATACCCCTCAACGATCTTGAGGAGCCCGACTCTGGCAAACGACAAAAGCGTCCGGTTGACCGTATCAAAAGAGATCGTGGGGATCTGCTTGCGGACCTTTTTGAAAACGTCATCCGCGCACGGATGGCTTTTCTCGCCGCGCAAGGCTTCGTAGATGATGGAACGCTGATGGGTGATCTTAAGGTTGGCTGCTTTGCATTTTGTATGAAGCATACGATCGGAAGGATTCGAGAACCTGGTTATTAATATTTATTATTATATAGGAATGATTACTATTTGTCAAGTGGGAACGCGGGCTTAAAATTGATCTTTTTTTGCAAATTAAAAAGTAACCACTTTGTCGCTCTCTCTGACGATCTCGTGCATATCCTTCATGGTCGAAAGCGGGCATGCTGCCGAGCCTTCCTGGTTCCGGGACTTCATGCACGTGCCGCAGGCAAAGATCCTGCCGCCGGAGCTTAAGAGTTTCTCAGCCTGCTCGACGGTATTGAACTTGTCAGTGCTGACCTTCTGATACTCGACGCCTTTGCCCATGAAGAAAACCTTGATCTCGTCTTTCTGGCCGAGCGCGAAATTCGCATAGCGCAAAGCGTTCCAGCAGGTTTCAGCGTCATTGCTTGAGATGATCACCCCTATTTTCATACTTCTATCCCTTTCCCTTCCCCGGCCTTGATGCAATCGCTGCCGAATTCCTTACGCATCATCTTCGTTGCCGCAGTGCCGGTGCAATGCATGGGAACGATCCTGCGCACGCCCAGTTCCCGCAGATCGATGATGATGCAGCGGTTATCCTGCCCGCTATTGTCTTTCATGTGGAACCCGCCGATGAGCGTTGAGACGTTCTCGCAAAAACGCTCCTGCACATGACGCACGATATTGGCGACTCCCGGATGCGCGCATCCGCATACGAGCGCAAGGCCTAAGGATGTCTTGATCACCACAGACTGCTCGTATATCGGCTCATCATGCGCCTGACCGGTCAATTCACCGGTTGAGTAAACGCCTTCTTTGATCTTCATCACCCCATGAACTTCGACGAGTTTGGCCCCGGACGACAATATCCTGCCCTTGATCTCCTGTTTAAAACCGGGACAAATATATACCGTGATATCTGTGCGGCCGGGTATCAACTCCCATAATCCGGATATGTGATCCCAGTCATCGTGCGACAGGACGATATGTTTTATCCTGGCAATATCGATGTTAAGTTTTCGCACATTTCTGCTCAACACCCGCCCTGCGCCGAAGGTGTCAAAAAGAACGTCATCGCCGATCAAGAACGATACTCCCCACCGGCGGATGAACCGGTCCCATTTACTGGAACCCACGGCTATGATCTTGATGTTCATTGAATACAGCCCCACATCTTTTTGATCTCGTCTGCGGCCGCGCACTGCGCATATTCCACAATGGTCTTTCCTTCGACCAGAGCCTGGACCACGGCCTTGTCGAACGGGATCTTTCCGATGACCGGGACGTTCTGTTCCCGGCAGAACGTTTCGATCTGTCCGGTCATTGCCGGATTCAGGTCGAATTTATTCACAGCCAGAACGACCGGCACCTTGAAATGAGCCGCCACTTCCATAACGCGCCGGGCATCATGGAGGCCTGAAAGCGTGGGCTCGGTCACGATCAACGCGCAGTCCACGCCTGACATCGAGGCGATCACCGGGCATCCGATTCCCGGAGGCCCGTCGATGATCACATAGTCGCGCGCCTGCTTTTCTGCCAGATCTTTGGCAACCTGCCTGATCGCAGCAACAAGCTTGCCGGAATTTTCCTCGGCAATGCCGAGCTTCGCATGCACGAACGGGCCGTATTCCGTGCCGGAAACGAACCACTCGCCTGCGATATTCTCTTCCATGCGGACCGCCTGATGCGGGCATATGCGGCTGCACAAACCGCATCCTTCACAGGAGAAAGTCTCAACACTAAAATCCTGCTTGATCGCGCCGTAGCGGCAGACCTTCGCGCATTCCCCGCATTCTTTGCATTTCTTTTTATCGATGACCGCGGTCTGACCTGCCCTGAACTCATGGCGCTCCTTGACTTCAGGATGCAAAAGCAAATGCAGATCAGCAGCGTCAACGTCGCAATCGATCATGACCTTGTTTTTCGCAAGGGCTGCGAACGACCCGGTGACAACAGTCTTGCCTGTGCCGCCTTTTCCGCTTATGACGAGTATTTGCTTCATTTTTTCAGGGCGCAGATAGCGCCGTAAAGCTCAACAAACTTTTTTTTCCAGGACGCGTCCATTTTCACCAGAGGCACGCCTTCGGAATAACTCTTTGCAATATCCCTGCTGAAAGGTATCTTCATCAAAACCGGGATATGCTCGCGGCTGCAATATTCCTCGACCTTGCCGTCGCCGATATCAGCGCGGTTGATCACAACGCCGAATAATATCCCAAGCGTGCGCACGACCTCAACTGCCAGGACCAGATCGTTCAGCCCGAACGGCGTGGGCTCGGTGACCAAAATGCAGTAATCGCTTGCCTTTACCGCGGTGATGACCGGGCATGATGTTCCGGGCGGCGCGTCGATAATAGTTGTTCTGGCAGGATCGATATAATTCTTAACCTGGCGGATGAGCGGCGGGGACATGGCCTCGCCGATATTGAGGCGGCCGTGCACGAACTGCAGATCGGCGTGGGCGCCCCGTTCGACAGCGCCGATCTCCTTGTTGACTTCTTTGACGGCTTTCTGCGGGCACAGCAGGCTGCAGGCGCCGCAGCCGTGGCACAGATGCGGGAAGATCAAGACACTTCCCTTCTTGTCTTTGCTTGCAGGCAGGACCGCTATGGCATGATACGCGCATACCTCGCGGCAGATACCGCAATGCACGCATTTTGCCTCATCGACCTCAGGCACAGGGATGAATGCCTGCGCTTTGTCTGTGATGCGCGGCTTCAGGAAAAGATGCGCATTGGGCTCTTCCACGTCGCAGTCAAGCAGTTGTATGTCTTTAAGCGACAATGCAAGATTGACTGCAATAGTGGTCTTACCCGTTCCGCCTTTTCCGCTTGCGACCGAGATGATCATGGTTAACTGCTTTTCCGGCTGGCAACAAGCACGCACTGGTAAGCGCTGCGTGTCTTTTTGACTGAGAAACCCTTTTGGATAAAATACGCCTGCGCCTCGTTCAAGCCGACTTTGCCGACCTCGTGGGTTTTGCCTTCAAGCCCGTGTATCCGGTCCATGATCTTGAACCCTTCGTCGGTGAAATCAGCAAGGACGATCTTCCCGTGAGCGGATGTTATCCGGATAAACTCGTCTAAAACCTTGTAGGGATCGCTCAGATGATGGAGCACATTGACGGAAAGAATAATATCAAAACTTTGGTCAGCGAAACCGGTATGCTCTGCGTTCTCGATGCGGAAATCAGCAAGATGATCAAGGCCGAAGTATGCCAGATTAAGCCTGGCAAAACTCTGTTCTTCAGGCGAGATATCGAACGTGACGAACGGCCGGCCTTCTGCGGCAAGGCAAAGAGCGAAATGCCCTTTACCTGTGCCTGCTTCCACTATTTTTCCGTCAAGCGGCTTTGCCTGCTCAAGCACAAAACCACGTTCCTGGTCCACGTCGTAGCCGAAGGTTTTATACAAAGCTTTGCGCTCAAGATAAAGCTCGTGGTTCTTTGCTGTTTCGGTATCCATCAGCGCCCCATGTTGCCCATGCCGAATTTGGAGCCCACACTCGGGTCCTTTGCCGGGGTCAATTTGCCTGTATTGAAGAGTTTCAGCGCGTCGCTCACTTTACCGGACACTTCCACGAATACATCAACCCCCGCTGCAGCGAGCGTCTGGAACGCGTTCGGCCCGACGTTGCCGGTCAAAACTGCTTTTGCGCCGTTGGTTACCACGAACTGTGCTGATTGAATCCCAGCGCCTCCCTGGAACTTGGTATGCGGATTCTCAACCGCCTCAAATGCCTCTGTTCCGGTCTCCACAAAGATGAAATTCCTGCATCTGCCAAAACGCGAGTCCACATTGGAATCAAGCGTCTTTCCTTCTGATGTAATGCAGATCTTCATGATTTTCCCTCCTGTTCAGTGACAGCCGACGTCTTCCCCGTGATGACGGCATGCGTCAAGCCCGCCCAACCCTTTGTTCAGGAAATCGTCAAGCGCCTTCTGCACATTGCCCGAATAACCGAACACCTGCACGCCTGCGCTGGCGAACTTCTGCTGTGCGCCCATGCCCATGCCGCCGGCAATGACATGCGTGATGTTGTATTTCAGGATCTCATCCACGGCAACACAGCCGCCTCCGCCATGCACCGCGGCGTTAGGCACAATGCGACTTCCCACAACCCTTTTGTTATCCGGATCCACATCCGCGAGCAAAAAATACTTGCACTGGCCGAAATGGCTGCAGACATTCCCATGAACACCGTTCTCGTCTTCCAATACGACTCCGACTCTCATTTACGCTTCCCCCTTATTTTGTATATCCCGTGTTTCCCTGTTGCCGAATGCGCGCATTCCCTTCTGCGCTCGCATCCAGCCGGGCATTCCTGTTGAATAGAACATGCGGCGCATGCCTCTGCCGCGGCCGGCCGGCTGTGGCTGACCGTTGTTCGCAGGCACTGCGCAATAACCCCTGCCGCCGCCTGTCATCGGCCCCTGGCCCATCGGCCCTGTTCCGTCAAAACCTGGCATTGTTACCACCTTCCTTTCTATTATTGAAAATCATTTTCACTTTGATGCAAAAAAATATAGCGGCTACTTTTTTCCGCTGCACTGCTCACAGATACCGTAAAACTGGATCAGGTGATTCGTGATCTGAAACTTGTATTTCCGGCCCAGGCCTTTTTCAGTCTGGTTCAAAAGCTCGATTTCCTCATCGATGAAATCCGTATAATCGATCACCTTATTGCACTGCGTGCATACAAGATGATGGTGGTGATGGACACCCTTGGGACCCTCGGCGAATTCATATCTGGCCCGTCCATCTCCGAAATCCAGCTTATACACCATGCCGAGGTTCGACAACACATCGAGCGTGCGGTACACCGTGGTCAGCCCCACTGCCGGGCACCGGGTATGGATCTTGACATAAATATCCTCTGCGCTCAAATGGCCCTGCTCTTTGGACAGGATATCAAGGATCGCCTCGCGGCCCTGCGTCAGGCGGTACCCGCAGTCCCTGAACTTCCCGTGCCACCATCCCTGCCCCCTGCATTCTCCCCTGCGCATCAATTCTCCTTATTGGAAGCGGTTTTCATTATCAACTATAGCTCAATATGCTTCATTTGTCAAGCCTTTTTTAAAACTCAGGGACGGTTCTCTCCCTAAAACTTAGGGACGGTTCTCTCCCTCATGGAGAGAACCGTCCCTAAGTTTTTAAATACGCTTCCGTAAATTTTATTATGTTATTCATCATGGCAACGGTCTCGACAGGGTATTGCCCCACTGCCGATTCTGCCGACAGCATGACAAAATCAGTGCCGTCGATGATGGCGTTGGCCACGTCCGAGACCTCCGCGCGCGTGGGCCTGATGCTCTCGGTCATGCTCTCAAGCATCTGCGTGGCGGTAATGACGGGTTTTTTCGCGCGGTTGCACTTTCTGATAATGATCTTCTGGATCACGGGCACCTCATAAACCGGCAGGGACACGCCCATATCCCCGCGCGCGATCATAATGCCGTCTGAAACAGCGATGATCTTATCGATATTTTTGATCCCTTCCCGGTTCTCGATCTTTGCAATGAGCCTGCCCCGGTGCGCAAAACCCTTCTGGAACTCCCTGATAGCAAGGATATCCTGAGCGTTCCTCACAAACGACTGCGCGATGAAATCGACCCCGTGCTCGGCGCAGAAACGGATATGCGCCTTGTCCCGTTCGGTCAGGCCCGTAAACGGAAGCCTGACATCAGGCATGTTAATGCCCTTGCGCTCCTTGATAACTCCGCCCGCCATGACCGTCGCCTTGAGCCGCTTTTTTTCGCGGCCTTCGACCCTGAGCGAGATAATGCCGTCATCGATATAGATGAACTGGCCCGGCGCGATCACGTTGAGCGGGCCGTGGTAATCGAACGGGATGACCCCGAGGCCTCCTGCCGTCTCTGCCTGCACCAGCCATACGGTCTGCCTTTTCTTGACCGTGATGGGATGGCTATTCGGGAACCTGCCCACGCGGATGCGAAAACCTTCGAGGTCCCCGAGGATCCTGATCCTGCGGCGGTATTTTTGGTTAAGCTCGCGCACAACGCGTATGCGCGCCAGGCATTCGTCCAGCCTGCCGTGCGAAAAGTTCAACCGCACCACGTCCATTCCCGCGCGCATCATCTTCAAAAGCACGCTGCGGGACTCTGACGCCGGGCCTAGTGTGCAGATTATCTTGGTTCGGGGCATGGATATGATTATACAGCCGCGGGCAGGCCGCCTCAACAAAAATAAGCGCTCTAAAACCTTCCGGCAAGGCTGCTTCAGAGAGCAGGCGCTTCAGCGAGCCACTGTTCCAATATCTCGACGGCCCACTCGAGCCGCTTTGTCGATTTGCTTTCGAGAGCCTTGGGGGACAGAGCGCTCTCATACCCTTTCAGGGACATCGCGCGGATCCGCATCCACGCCTTACCCGGCGCAAGCGTATCCTTCATTTTATGGAACGCGTTCACGGCCCATTCGGTCCAGGCATCTTTATGACTATCCTTGCCCACCAGGACCACGAGCTTGTCGCAGGCCTGCATTTTTTTCGTGATCTCATCACGCACCGTTTTCGCGCGGGCGTCGTTGAACGGGCAGGGCACCGAACGTTCGCCCCCGTCCGGAGATGTTTCTTTGATTGAGCGATCGTGCGCGTCGAACACGTGCGCTGAGGCGCTTTTGAGCGCGTTGAAAGCCACAACCTGCTCCTGGTCCGCCGGGTCAAAACATACAAACACGCTGACTGCCATGGCCTCCTCCTTCTGCCGCCTCATACACGACTTTTTTTATTTTCAGCCTCCTCAGGCCCGCCGGCACCTGCCACTCCACGACATCCCCTTCCTGATACCCCAGGATCGCCGTGCCGATAGGAGCCAGAACGGATATCCTGTTGTGTTCAAAATCGGCGTCATCCGGATATACGAGCTGATACGCCTCCTCTTTGCCCGTATCCATGTCTTTGAGGCATACACGGGAGTTCATGGAAACGATCCCCGGGGGCATTTCGCCGTTATCCACGACGACCGCACGGTCAAGCTCGTCCGAGAGTTCCCTGAGCCGGTCGCCGTCGAAATTTCCGGCGACGTCCCCGAGAACAAGCCTGAGCTTTTCGAAATCGGACCGCTGTATATATATCTTCTTATCCTTCATTTTCCGCTCCTTGTTTTCAGAGTATTCTTTACGCAGGGCATTCCGACCTCAAAAGACCCTCTATCTTTTTGATCAAGCCGTTGGCGTCTTCAGACTTATCGTAATGGCCATCCGCGTCAGGGAGAAAGAATTTCTGGTCATTCTCGGGAAAGACGCTGGAGACCAGCACCTTGACCCCGGAGAACTCGTTTTTCATCATCGCATGTATCTCAAAACCGCTTGCCCGGGGCATGGCCAGGTCCAGGATAACGAGGGAGACATCTCCGTTCTTCCTCAATATCTCAAGGCCGGAGGCTCCGTCATGGGCCTCGAGAACGCGGTAGCCGTGCTCCTGAAGATAATACCGGTATATCTGCCTTATCCGGGGTTCGTCGTCGACAACGAGTATGCTGACCTGCTTTTTGACCTGCCGGTCCGCATTCTTGACCTTTTCGAGAAGCGCGTCGACGCCCTGCGCTTTGTCGAAATAATCGGTCGCTCCCCTGATGATCTTTTTCTGCTCGTCCACGGGGTATACGCTCGCCACAATGACCTTGACTTTCTGATGGAAGCTCTGGATCACGTCATAGAACACGCTGCCGTAAACCTGCGGCATTTTGATATCGAGAAGCATGATATCCACGGGTTCCCGGTTCAGGATGATCGAGGCCTCGACCGCGTCCGGCGCCTCGAGCACGTTGAAACCCTCGTTCCTGAGCATTGCGCTGTAAATATTGCGGACTCTTTCTTCGTCATCGACGATAAGGATCCTTGTCATCGCGGGCTCCTTTAAATATGGGCGGCTGCAGGGTACATCAGCGCTGCATGTTGCATTACTGCCGTACTGCATCACTGCATTACTGCCGTACTGCATTACCAGGCCCCTGCAGCCGCCCAAATAGTGAGTTTCTTTTTCGATCCAACGCGACTATACCACAGGAGGCATTAAAGAATCGTTAAAAAGTTGTTAAATTTTTTAATGTTTTTTAACTGCTGACGGGAAGGGAAACGGTGAACACAGTGCCCTTGCCGGGCCGGCTGGAAACCGCGATCTCGCCCTTATGCAATTCAGCGATGGACTGGGCAATGCTCAAGCCCAGTCCGCTGCTCGGCGAGCTATCTTTCACGGTTTGGTCGATGCGGAAGAATTTGTCGAACAATTTGGGCAGATGGTCCTGCTCGATGCCGATGCCCGTGTCGGAAACGGATACGCGCGCGGTATGGTCGTCACGGCTCAAACGTATCGCGATGCTGCCGCCGGCCCCTGTGAATTTGACCGCATTGTCGATCAGATTCAGGAACAGGCGCCTGAGATGCAGCTCATCGGCGTTCACGAAACAAGGGGTATGGGGAATATCGGTTGTGACCGCGATATTTTTCTTTGCCGCAAGGATCCTGGCCTGCTCGTAAAGTATGTTCGCGAAATTGGCCAGATCGAGCCGCTCGAGAGCGAGCGCGCCGGGCTGGTAATTCATCTTGGTCAGCAGAAGAAGGTCCTCGATGATCTTGAGCATTCGCTTGGTTTCGCCGAGGCTAACGCTGATCACCCGCTCGTATTCGGTTTTATCGCGCTCTTTCTTCAGGGCGAATTCCGACTCTCCCCGGATGATCGCAATGGGGGTCTTTAATTCGTGCGCGATGTAGGAGCTTGAATCCGTGATGTAATCGAACGCCTCTTCGAGGCGCGAAACCATATCGTTGAAGGCGGCGATCAGGCTGCGCAGCTCGGCATCCGCGCGCTCGACCGTAACCCGGACGCTCAGGTCTTCATGCGTTATGTTGTTGACCGTATCGGTGATCTGCTTGAGAGGCCTCAAGACCCGCGCGACCGTCATCTGCCCGATATAATATCCGAACAAAAACGTCAACGGAACCGGGATCGATATAAAGACCCACTGATATTGGTGCAGCACGTCCGCCGGCAGGGCAAATAAAAAAGCCACATAGACCGACAGCGCCAGCCCGAGGATACAGGCATACGCAATGCTGACCTTGAATTCGAACGAACGGAAGCGCATCATTCCTCCCTGAGGACGTATCCCTTGCCGTGGATAGTATGTATAAGCTGTTTTTTATGGCCTTTATCGATCTTGGTGCGCAGGAAATTCATATACACATCGATGACGTTGGTGAAATTGTCGAAATCCTCGTGCCACACGTGCTCGGATATCATCGTCCGAGTGACGACATGCGTAGCGTTGCGCATAAGATATTCGAGGAGCGCGAATTCTTTGCTCGTTAACTGGATCTCTTTACCCGCCCGGGCGGCTTTGTGCCTGAACTGGTCCAGTTCAAGGTCCGCGAGTTTGAGAATGCCTGTTTTATTATCATTGGTCCTGCGCAGTAACGCGGCTATGCGGGCAAGAAGTTCTTCGAAGGCAAAAGGCTTGGCGAGATAATCGTCGGCGCCGGAATTGAGGCCGAGGACCTTGTCCCTGACCCCGTCCTTGGAGGTGAGCATCAGGACCGGGACGTTGATCTTTTTCTTCCTGATCTCTTTGCACACCGCCACGCCGTCCAGACGGGGCATAATGATGTCGAGGATGATAAGGTCATAGGGATTGATCTCCGCCAGATAAAGCGCCTTTTCGCCGTCATTGGCCACGTCAACGACATAGTCTTCTTCTTTGAGGCCGCGCTCGATAAAACTGGCCATGCGGAGTTCGTCTTCTGCAAGCAGGATTCTCACTGCGCGCTCCGGGTAAAAGTTTGAGCCGTTCTACCTCTCTGATTATACGCCGCGTCAGGCTTTCTGGCAAGTTGGATCGGCTCAAACGCAAAACAACGCTCAGGATGGACTAGAGATGCCGGACGACCATATCGAGCGGCTGTTTGCTCGGGCCTGCGGGCTTCTGGCTGGGATAGCCGACGGGAATGACTGCCATGAACTCGCCGTCGGGTTCGCCGAGGAATTCAAGCACATCGTGCTTGATGAGCACGAGCACGCCGAGCCAGACCGTGGCAAGGCCGAGGGAGGTGGCTGCAAGCAGAAGGTTCTGCACCGCTGCGGCTGAACTTTGTATCTCCATGATCCTGAAGAAATCATGGCCGGTTGCTTTATCGACCTTAAACAACTCCGTGCCGCGAGTAATAAGCTCACCGCTATTCGCCACTGCTATCACCACCGGGCTCGATGCAATAGCGCGCGATGCCATTCGCAAAAGCACGGATGCGGGCTTGGGAAAATTGCCTGCCTTTGTCGAGATAAGCTCGACAAGTTCGGCCTTCTTCCCGCCTTTTAACACGATGAACCGCCATGACTGCTGGTTATGCGCCGAGGGCGCCTGGTTTGCCGCCTGCAGGATGGTCTTAAGATCGTCTTCGCTGACCGGGGTGTCCTGGAACATCCTGACACTCCGGCGCTCTTTGATGGACCTGAGCGTCTCGTTCATATCGATCCCGATCTCCGGCAGTATTATTTGCCGTTGCCGCGTCGTTCGTCCCTGCGCCGCTCTTCCTGGCGCCGCTCTTCAGCCCGTCTTTCCTCATCTTTGCGTCTTTCGTCCCTGCGGCGCTCTATCTGCGCGCGCACGTCATACGCCTTGTTCTCCGAGATCTCGAACCTCCAGATGACCAATAACGCCAGCAGCGACGTGACAATGGGGATGCCGATATCGTAGATCCTCATCCACAGCAAAGCTTCGGTCGACTGCCCGAGGCCCAGCTCCTGGCGGAAGCCGGTCGAATTAATGAGAACTCCTGAAACAAGCGACGCGAGCGCAACGCCCAGTTTGACCATCCACCAGTACACGGCGCTGAACATGCCCTCGCGCCGGGTTGATGTCTGAAGCTCATCCATATCGCACACATCAGCCACCATCGAGCTCATGAGCGTGAACAAAGACCCCAGGCCGAACGTGATGAACGGCGCTGCGATAAACAGCAAATACGGATGATCGGGATTATACCCGATCCACTTTAAAGCGTAACCGAAGATCGACAGCGGGATCGTCACGAAGAACGTGTTGCGTTTTCCGATCTTGCGGGACAGCCATGCGGTGATCGATATGACGCCCAGGGTGCAGAGAGCGCTGAATGTCCCGTAGAAACCGAGCAGCCTGCCTCCCTGCGAATAGGCCTGGTCCAGAACCGGCGCGTTCTGGAAAACATAAAAGAATACCACGTAGAGCGTGAACGCGGACGCGCACATGAATCCGCCGAAGATAAGCAAAGTCGCAACGCACAGCTTGACGAACGGCTTGCATTTGAGCGTGATCAAAGCGCCTTTGAAAAAGTTCCGGGTCACGTTCCATGCGCCCTGCACGTCGGGCTTGGGCAGGGTGTGGAAGAATTCTTTGTTAAAAATACCCGGCAGGACGCCGCACGCGACTATCGTGGCGCCGATGATAACAGCAAGGACCCGTCCGCCCACCACGATATCCGGGAACCACTTCTGGTTATGCATGATAGCCCAGCACCACGGAGCGATAAGCCAGGGCAATTGGCCGGCGATATTGCTCGCTGCCTGCAGCCGCGTCCGTTCATGGTAATCAGGCGTCATCTCATACCCGAGCGCGATCCAGGGGATCGAAAAACAGGTAAAACAGACGAAATAGATGATCTGGAACAGAAGAAAATACCAGAAATAATAAAGCTCGCTGTGCCCCTTAAAAAGCTGGAACATCAAAATGTAAGAAATACCTCCGGTTATGGCGCCGAATATAATAAGCGGTTTGCGGCGGCCCCACCGGGTCCGCAGATTATCGGAGAAATAACCGGTAACAGGATCTGAAACTGCGTCCACGAGCCGGGGAATAGCCCCTACCAACCCTACCAGAGCGGGATTTACGCCTAATCCGAGATTCAAGACAATGACCATCTGGCCGATAAACGCGGATTGGGCGGTATTGGCAAACCCGCCGAAGCTATACATAATTTTTTGAAGCAGAGGAATGCGGTCTTTTTGCGCAGTGACGTGATGGGTCGGATTTTCCTTGGCTTGCGGCATCAACTGGCTCCTTTAATGAGGGTTGTAAGTGACGATATGGCAGGTATTATAACAGAAAAGCGATAGCGGAACAAGATTATTTATCCGGTACCTGGACGCATCATTCACAAAACTCTACCTGCGGTGCTTATTCTTGTACGGAAACGGCTTCTTGCCCCCAAAACCAGGCTTGCCGCCGTGATGATGCTTCCTGAATTTGCTAAAACCGCCTTCCCTCGGCCCTTCAAAACGCTCACTGCGATCGCTTCTCCCGTATTCCCTGTCACGTTTCTGGTATCCGCGGTTCTCTCCGCCGCCGCGCTTCTCGAAATGACGGCCATGCTCATGGCCTCTGCCTTCCGAATATGGCCCCCGCGGGGCCATCTGCACCTGCTGTGACTTGACCAACAGCGTGTCGATCTTCTGCTCCATCATTGACAATCGCTCCTGCATCTTTAAAACTATCGTCAGCAGATCCTGCTCTTGATGCTCACTCATGGCTCGCCTTTCTTTTGTTTACCGATCAATAATAAACGCTCAACCGCTCTGGTGAAGCGAGATCTTCAGACCCAGGGCATCAGTGATCTTCTTAAGGGTGCGCAGAGAAATGTTCACATATCCCTGCTCCATGAAAGAAATCGATTGCTGCGACAGGCCGGCTTTGCGCGCCAGGTCGCCCTGGGTCAGGCCCTGCGCTTTTCTGGCTTCGCGGATCTGTTCGCAAAGCTTTTTGATATCCGGCTCGACCTCAAGGTTGCGCTCAAGCGCGGTCTTGAGCTCTTTTTTGTCTATGGTCCGGCGCACGACGCGATAAACCTCGTCCCAGAACATGATGCGGCTGTCACCCCATTTATCTTTGCGCATACGCAACTTGATCCGGCGCCAGTTTTTGCAGAATGCCGCCTTACCCAGATAATCCTTGAATACAACCTTCGGTTGATTGGTCCGGGAAAGTAAAAATGCGGCAAATTCGATGAAACGCGGGTTTGATCCGTTCTTCAGAACGCGCTGTGCCTCTTCCTTGTTGAAATTTTTATCCCAGTATATCTCAGCGGCCCCGGTCATTCGATAGTCCTCTTCACTATTTCTTCCACTTCGGATCTAAAATGGCGCTCGATCTCCTGAAATTCAACTTTTTTATCGGTAATGATATCGTGTAATCCCAGCTTCATTGCAGAGCGGTCGTATGTCCTGTACCAGACGACAATGCTTTCGATCCGGGGATCGCTGCAATGCTCCAGGACAAAATCAGATAAACGTTTATACGTGTGCGACAGGAAATACAGATCGAAGAAATCTTTTACCTCCTGCCGTCCACCGGCAAACGTGGTCCTGCCGGTTGCATCAATGACCGGAATACTGCCGCAGGCGGTAAAGATCTTGCGCAGATAAATATCCGAAATAGAAAGCACATCGATGCCGTTGACCGATTTAAAAGGTTCAAGCAGCTCATAGAAGTCCTCGACAAAATCGACCTTGAGGCTGCGTTCGCTATCAATGGCGAGAGAATACCTGGCCATTTTTGCAGCTTTATCCCTGGTCTGTTCTCCGGTCAATGTGCATTGGGACCCTGCACCCGATAGAACAGATATAACATCCTCTATCTTTTTCTTTAAGAAGTCTTTGGTGAAAAGATCCAGATCAAAAGACTCACGATGCTGAAAGTAAAAAAGAGACAAAGCAGTGCCGCCGGCAAGATAAAAACCGTCAAGCTTGCCTGCAAGCGTCTTAAGTACCTTATTTCTTGCTTCAATGATCTTCTTCATTAGCCAAAGTATACATTAAAAAGTTGATATTGTCAATATATTTTACTAATATAGATTGTTTTTACGGGTTTCCGCAGCGATATAACAAAAAAGGCTATGGCCTTTTTGTTGCAGGCAGGAACGATGATCGTAATTTTGCTGAGGGAAATCAGTGCCGGCCTATTTCAAGTCTATGACAAAGGTAAAATCCGCCTCTGCCTGATAACTGGAAGGTTTTATTTTCCAAAGTTTACAGCACAGGGTCGCAGGCAGTTTGTTCACGGTGAAATGCAGATCCGGTTCGCGCGGACTGCCGTTGTTGCAGCCGCCGGGATAACCGCAGCTTCCGCCGCGATGAAGAAAATGTAATAATTGCACGCTGTCCGCAAACATGCCGGCGTTATCGACGCGATTGATATTACGCGAGCGGAACGCATCCAAATGCAGGAATTCATACCCGAAATCGCGGGCGTTGAGGTTATTGAGATATAACGTCGATCCTTCCACCGCGAACGACGGGAAACCGTCCGCGATCCTCTGGCGGAAGAATTCGGTCATGGCATAGGTCGCCACGGCCCGGCGCTCGCGCGCGAACCACTGTAAAGACACGGGCCGGGGATATGCCGGGGTGCAAGATCCATCCAATTTCCACGACTGCGTCTCATCAACCGCCAGGAGCAAGAACGGATTGAGTATGAACCGCGCTTCTTCGGACACTCCGTCGATACTGTGCTGACCGTCCCCTTTGCAGAATTGGCCGGTAATACCCCACCACGGCTTCTTGTCTTCGATCTGGCCGAACACCGCTTCTGAAGGTTGATATTCGCCCGAGATCATCTCACGATGCATGGCAACCAGCGATTTGCGCAAAGCGTATATTTCTGCCTTGGTCTTGTAATCGAGCTCGACCGGCGCGTTGATCGCGATGATGCGGCTGACCGGAGCATCACTGTCCGACTTCAAGCTGTTCGCCTGCGCCGCATGAACAACGCTCAAAGGGAAATAACTCCAGAGATAGTATATTCCGACAAGGATAAAAATGCCGCCGGTAATCCTGCGCGTGTAATACTCGATCCTCGCCAGGCGATGGAACCAATGGCTCAGTGAAGTCAGGCCGAGCGCGATCGCAACCGCCAGGACAAGCACCGGAAGGCCTGTGCCTACCCCATAAACGAACGCGAGCAGGGTTCCCGCCCTGCTGTTGAGCGCCAGCGGGATGAGACTGCCGAAGAACAACGCCGCGGATACCGGGCAGAACGCCAGCGCGAAAATAAATCCCAGGATGAACGCGCCCGGCGCACCTGACTCAACGAGTTTATTATGTTGTGTATGGGATAATGCGACGCCGGGCAGCTTGACAGAAAGCACTTCCAGAAGGAACAATCCAGTCAGGATCAACAGCGGCCCCATAGCGCGCGGCATATATGTCTGCAAAAATCGGGCTGCCTGCGGCACGTTTAAAAGAGAATTAACGATGAACCAGCCGAGCGCGGCATATGCCGCCATCCTGCCCAGGGTATAGCTCAAGCCGGAAAGAAAGACCATGACCGGATGTGCGATCTTTTTCGAGAGGAACGAAACCGCGGCGATGTTCGTCGCCAGCGGGCATGGGCTTATCGAGGTCAAGATGCCGAACCACAGCGCCGAGCCGCACGCGACGAAGACCTCCATTATTCCTCATCCTTCATGAACGCGTTCACCTCATTGGTCACATAATCGATGAACCGCTGTTTATTGCGGGAAAGTTCCCAGATCTTTTCGAGATTTTTCGATCTGACCTCACGGCCGTCTTTTGTCAGGGAAAGCACGAGCGATTTGGTGTAAAGCTTGTAATCGTTTATGAAATGCTCGTTGCCCCGCTCTTCCACGTTGACCGCCTTGAACCGGAGTTTTCCTGCGCCGAGCGCGTCTTTGAAGTTCGTCTCGATCGCTTCTTTGGAGAATTTCTCCATGTTCGAGCACGTATAACACCGGAATGTCCCGTGAAAGTAATACGCGGTCACCTGCGCGGCGGATGAAGACTGCGCCGCAACAACGCACGCGCCTGCGCTAACAACCGCAGCAATTGCCGGGATGAGCAGAAGAAGTCTTTTCACTTTTACCCTTTGCGATCGCAATGATCTTCTTGATCTCGTCCTTGCTGAGCAGCTTGCCCGCAGACACGACCGTGCCGTCGACGACAAGCGCCGGCGTCATCATCACGCCGTAATCGGTGATCTTGTTGATATCGGCGACCTTGGCGATCTCGGCCTGAACGTTCAATTCCTTGACGGCAGCCTCGGCATTGGCCGTCAACTGCCTGCATTTAGGGCATCCCATGCCCAGGACCTCTATCTTCATCACAAACCTCCGTTCACTTTTTAAACGCGGACACCTTGATGCTCAGAATAGCGTCCTGCGCGCTCTCGAGGCCTGCGAACATCGCGTCTATCGGATACGCTGATTCGCTCATGACCTTCACATCGCGGAATCCGGCTGAGGCGATAAATCCGAGATATTTGTCCTTCTTTATAGCGCCGGCCACACAGCCCACATACGCCTCGACCGAATTTCTGACAGCCTCCGGCAGTTCTTTTCCAAGGACCAGATCGGATACCATAAGCCTGCCGCCCGGCTTCAATACCCTGAACGCTTCCTTGAAAACCGTTTCTTTATCCGGGCTCAGGTTAATCACGCAATTGGATATGATCACATCGACGGAATCATCTTCGAGGGGAAGCTTCTCGATCTCGCCGAGCCGGAATTCCACGTTTTGGTAGCCGCCTTTTGCGGCATTGGAACGGGCCTTATCGAGCATTTCCTGCGTCATATCCACGCCGATGACGCGGCCCGTTGTCCCGACCTTTTGCGCTGCGAGGAACGCGTCGAATCCTGCCCCGCTGCCCAGGTCAAGCACCGTGTCGCCTGGTCTTAAAGACGCCAGCGCCACGGGATTGCCGCATCCGAGCCCGAGATTCGCCCCTTCAGGCACCGCGGTCATCTCGGCATCGGTATAGCCGACGGCCTTGCTGATGTTCCTGGCAGTGCCGGTCGATGAACAACAACTCGACGAACAACAGCATGAGCCCTGTTTTGCGGCCTTCGCATACCCTTCCTTGACCATCCGCTTTATATCTTTTGCGTCTTTTTCCATGGATCCCTTCTTTTTATTTGACGATGAAGCCGAATATCATGCCGCTAGTCGTGGCCATGATAACGACAAGCGCCACATAGACGGCGGTTTTTTTCCAGCCCATGACACTGCGCAATACGAGCATGCTCGGCAGGCTTAACGCCGGGCCTGCCAACAGGAGCGCAAGCGCAGGCCCTTTGCCCATGCCTGCGCCGATGAGACCCTGCAGGATCGGCACTTCGGTCAGGGTGGCGAAATACATGAACGCCCCGACAACCGATGCAAAAAAGTTCGCTGCCAGGGAATTCCCGCCGACAAGCGATTCGACGAATCGCGAGGGAATAATGCCTTCATGGCCCACCCGTCCCAGGAGGAATCCCGAGATCAATACACCCATCAAAAGCAGGGGCAGGATCTGAAGCGCGAATCCCCATGTCGCAGAGGTCCATTCTTGCAATTCATCCTTCTTGAACCATTTGAAAAGCATGAGCGCGAGGCTCACAAGCGCAAAACCCGCGATCCACCATTTATACAGATACAGGAACGCCCAGGCGCTTGTATCGCCTTCGAGCGGCCGGGCAAGATTCGCGAACACGAGGAACGCCACCATGGCGGCAAAATAAAGAACGGTCTTGCCTAAAGAACGGGGTTCAGCCGTTTCCTTGAGATCAAGGCCATTGCACTGTTGCCGGCTGCATTCTTCCTTATAAAAGATCAGGTGCATCAATAAGCCGATCACGACGCTGAACACGATCGCGCCGACGGCACGGCCAAGGCCGAGCTGCCAGCCGAGGATGCGCGCGGTGAGGATGATCGCAAGGACATTAATGGCCGGCCCCGAATACAAGAACGCGCTCGCCGGCCCGAGCCCCGCTCCCCTTTTGTAGATCCCCGAGAAAAGCGGCAGGACCGTGCAGGAACACACTGCCAGGACAGTGCCCGAGACCGCAGCCACGCTGTATGAAAGGAATTTATTCGCCTGACGCCCGAAATATTTCATGACGGACGCCTGGCTCACGAACACCGATATGGCGCCGGCGATAAAAAATGCCGGGATCAGGCACAAAAGCACGTGCTCCCGCGCATACCATTTCACAAGCGCCAGCGCCTCCAGGACCGCGTTATTGAATCGCAGGCTTTCGACCGGAAGATAAAAACACGCGGCGAACGCAGCGGCGATATATAATAATTTCTTCCACTCGCTCATTTTTTGCTCCTTGTGCCGGCCATGCTCTGCTTCCCGACCCGGCAGCAGCCGCCCACGATGCGGATGGCTTTGATATTGACGAGCCCGTCGGCGATCTTGCGCTGCGCAGAGGTAAGTATGCGGGAGAACGTGGGGCGGGAGATCTTCATGCGTTTTGCCGCAACGGCCTGTTTCAGGTCCTCGCAGCAGGCAAGCCGCACTGCCTCGAATTCATCAAGGGACAGATACACGCCCTCGCATTTGCTCAAGGGCTTGCACAATGGTTTGAAACACCGCTCCCCCGGCGCCCGCTTCACCCATCTCGTTTTCTGGGGCCTCATACCATGCCTTTCATTATGAACATATGTTCATAATGATTGTAGCACACAGGGAGCGGCTGTCAAGAAAAAATCTGTTTGCCTCTTTCATTAAAACCGGTACACTGCGCCTGCGACATAGCGCATGAGCGCATCGTCTGCGGCGATCGGGGAGTCCTTTGCCTCATGCCCGAGGAACGTGCATTCGATATCTCCGAACAGCGCCCATGCGTCCCCGAGCGGCACGCCCATGGTGATACCGGCGACATACTCCAGGCAGGTATCGGCAAAATACTCAGGGCGCCCTGCTCTCGCTTCGTTCGGCCTGACCCCGTAATAATAATCAACGAGGTCATCGCTCTGCCATTTGACCGCGGCCTTGGGGGTCAGGAATCCGTCAAAAAGCCTTTTGGACACCCCGAACCGGACCTCCTGGCCTTCATACGCGCCGGATATGTCAGCGACTGCCTCAAGGTACGTATCGACGATCTTATTTTTCCAGCTGAGCCTCAAACCGGCATCGAACGCCCAGTCCCGGTCCTGCATTCCGGCAAGATCACTGCTGTCATCGGCCTCATATCCCTGCGAACGCAGGGAACCGATAACCGCCCAACGCACCGGTTCCGTATTGTCATTGAAATAATACCCGAATGTCGAGCTGTCGATAAAAAACCTCTTTGACTCGAAGATGAACACAGGCACCGCGTAAACACTGTCATCCACGCCCTTATACGGGCTCTCCATGCTCATCGCTCCCGCGCCCATATAAGAACCCGGGTCAATAAGCTCGCCTGCCCATCCCACAAACGGGATACACACCGCACCCACGCATAACATCAAAAACAATGCTAATATTCTCATCGAGATTCCTTTTCTGATAGGAGGAGACGGTTGCGGACTGTGTCACAAAGCGAGTTCCCGCAGAAGCGGGATACTGACGTAAAACCTATTTAACGTCAGGTATGCGAAGCCTGAAAGGCTTCGCCTGTTCGAGCGACTGACACAGTCCGCAACCGTCTCCTGACAGTAGAAAATGATTCACCTGAGTATATGCACCTTGACTTTTTCTGTAAAGCCTTTGAGCGGGATCTCCCGGGTATCGGCGATGTCAACGCGCTCCTTGACCAGCTGATATGTGGCGTCGGAGATCAGGACCTTGCCGGGCTCGCAATTGGCTTCAAGCCGCTGGGCAAGGTTCACGTTCCTGCCGATGACCGTGTAATCGAGGTGTTCGGTCGAGCCTATGTTCCCCACATCGACAGGGCCGGTATGCACGCCTATCCTGATCTGAAAATCGAAGCCCAGGCGTTTTTGCAGACCGGGGATCCTCTTTTGCATCTCTATTGCCGCGCTGACCGCGTCATAGGCATGGGTATCAGAATCCGTAAAATCGCCGAAATACGCGAGGATCCCGTCGCCCATCAGCTTATCGATTATGCCGTTGTGCCCGATGATCACCTTGTTCATTTCGCTAAAGTATGCCTTCAGGAAATCAAGGACCTCCTCAGGCCCGTGAGTATCGGAAAATACGGTAAAACTCTTGATATCGGCAAAAAGCATTGTCAGGTCCTTGCGCTTGCCGCCGACGGTCAGGTCGATCTTCTGCGAAAGGATCTTCTGCAGGACATGCGGCGAGATATAGCTTTTGAACGCGGCGGTGATCTTTCTTTTTTCGCGCTGGAACACGACGAAATTATAAAGAAAGGAGAATACGTAGGATACAATGCAGACCGTGACGAAATATAACAGCGGCAGTATGACGTTCAACTTCATGAACAAAGCATAAAAAGCGAGCGCGCACAGCCCCGCGCACATCACCAGTACAACAGCTCCGGTTTTGTTGGAGCGCAGTGTCATAGCGCAGATGGCGATGCTCAAAAGGGCAGCGATCAAGAGCGCCGGCAACGGCGGCACCCCATGCAGGAAGTTGCGCGCCAGGATCATATCGATGATCTCTTTCCACACCTCGATCCCTGCCATTGACTGCGTTTCGAACATCCTGGCCGCAGGCACCGGCGTGTTCACGAAATCCTTGGACGCCAGGTCAGTCCGTCCGACAAGCACGATCTTTCCCTTAAAGAAGACGACCGGATTGAAAAAAGGCTCAAGGACGTCAGAGGCGGAGATCGTATCGATCTTCGCGCATTTATAATTGATACGAGCCCTGCCATCATGCATGGGGATCACCAGATCCTTGAGAGGACAGTCGAGATATTCAAGGCACACGGCAACCGGGAAAGACGGTATTCCGCCGTAAACGGCCCTGAAATCCCTGGTGATCTTGTCGGCGGGATCCGATTCGATATTGACCGCGGCGATCCCGGTGTTGCCTGCCAGAAAGATATCGAGCGGTTTGAACAGCACTTCCTGCAACCGGCCGGCTTTGTCTTCTTTGACCACCACAGGCAGGATAGACGCAGGCGGGCTCTTGAATATATCAGCGAGTTTCCCATCCTCGATGCGCGCATCGGCGCCGCGCGCGGGAATATCGAGCAGCAGATCTATGCCGATGGCCTTGGGGCCTCCCAGTTTGATCTTCTCGATAAGCCAGGCAAGATGCGACCGCGGCCACGGCCAATCCCCTCTTTTTTGCAGGCTTTGTTCATCAATGGCAACGACAACAACAGCCTGCGCCCTATCCTGCACAGGCCCGCGGAAATAAAAAAGGGAATCATCGAATTTGTTTTTAAAGGACGCCAGAAGCGTGAACTGGAGCAGAACGAAGGAAACAAGGAGGCTGACAACGCAAATGCCGGCAGCTTTTTTGATCATTTGTTAGAGGATAAATAATTCGATCACAACGACCGGCCTGGACGAGGGGCCCCTGGTCACCAGTTGCTTGAAAGCCGTGATCGTGCGCTGCGCGCCTTTATAATTCAGGCCGGCGGTTTCGAACGACCTGAACACCGGGTCGCTGAAAGGCCCGTACTTGAGCACTAATCCTGCGTCCGCAATACCGGCGATATAGAGCGGGAAAGATATCGCGACATTCCCCAGTACCTTCTGGAGCTCAAGCCGAAGCTCGATCCTGTATTCGGTCTGTGCCTCAAGCTTCGGGAATTGGCAGGATTGAGGCAAACCATACGCCAGGTTGTTGAATCTCATTGAATCCACCATAGCGCCGTTCTTGACGATCTGAATCGAGGCTGTGCCGAGCGCAATGACTTCGCCTGTGCCGTGAAAGACCGTGAATTCGATCAAAGGCGGAGTATCGAGGATAAGCGCTTCCTGGGGGAAGAAAAAATCAGCCGCGGGAGATGCGGACGACGCGCTTTGTCCCCGCGAAGCTCCGAAAACCTGCGCACTCTTTGAATACGGCTCTGCCCTGGAGACAAGATCCGAGACTTTGTATTCTGTCCGGGCGTCCTGAGCCTTGAGCTCTTTTTTACCGCCGGACTTTAGATATATGACAGCCTGCGCGTCCGTATCAAGCGTCAGGATATCGCCGGCCCCGAGCAAATTCCCTTTTTTAACATCCGAGGTGCTGTTGTCAAAAGCACTTTTGACCGTGACTTTGCCCCGGACGTCGAAAACCTGGGCTATGGGTTCTTGCTGAGCGGAAAACGCGGGATATGCAGTTAAGAATAAAGTGATAAAAAGAAACGCACCCGTGCGAATATGGCGTTTAAGAATGGACATCGTCGGCTCCTGCTATTCTTTGGACCGGACCGTGAACACGACCTCCCCTTCTCCGTCGAGACGGCCGTATTGCGGGGTCTGCAGATTGCCCGATGCGCGCGAAACCTGCGGCATGAGATACGCGCCCAGTTCTGATGCGGTCACTATTCTGTCATTGTCGCGGTCAGCCTCCCCGTCAAGCCCGCGCAAAAAATACTGCGTGAAAAGCCCGTGGCCTTGCACCTCGACCGCCTGCTCTTTTTTTCCGCCCGCGGTGATCATCTGCACCGACCGCAAAGAGGTGATCTTCTGTAAATATCCGTTGACCGTCGGCTCGATGCCAAAGGACCGGGTAAAACCCTGGCCGGAATAACAGGCATCCATAACGTAGAGAATATGCTTCGCCTGCACCCGCCCGGAGATCTCGCGCACCTGCTGCATGGATATGGCGGTCGTGAAATAGTTGGTGATGTCCCCGTCGACCGGGATGATATACCCCTGCTCCCGTCCGTCAGGAAGGGTCTCTGTCTGGCCGTGGCCGGCAAAAAAGATCAGCACGCGGTCATCGGCGCCGACCGTCCGGGGAAGCTCGGCTCCGAGCACGGTCAGGATACGCTCCCGGGTCGCGTCTTTATCGAGTATCTCGATGACCTCATCGAAACCGCTCTCCCTGAGCTTGACCGCAACGGCCTGCGCGTCCCTGACCGCATACTCGAGCGGCGGCCAGACATTATATTTGTTTATCCCGATGACGATGGCCCAGCTCTTGCGGTAGAACGAGCCGGGCTGAAGATCCACGACCTGCACTGACGGGCCTTCAAGTATGCCGCTCGGAGCGGGAACACTGCGGTGTTCGGCAAAAGCGGTAAGCAGAGAGGATTTATCCAGGCCGCCGGTGAATTCCTCGAATGCAACGCCGAGCGCCTGGTCAAAACCATAGGTGAAGGAAACATACGCCGGCGTCGTGACGCTGTGGCCTTTGACCACGTCGATGATGCGCTCCTGCCGGTTCGTGAAGGTGCCGGCCATGTCGATCGTCGTGTCCTGTCCGGGCTTCTGAATAATGGTGCAGCGGTAATCGAACGCGAGGATCATATCCACGTCTGACTTGACCGCGTCATCCATGGTATCGAACAGCTTCACGGCCTTGAAACGCGCATGAAGCGCCTTGCTCAAGCCCTCTTTGACCTTTTCGGGATCGACCCTTTCAAGGAACGGCACGAGCGGCCGGTGGCCGTGGCTCATGTGGTGCTTCATATACTGGAACGCCTGCAGGGTGTTCTCGGTATACACGAGGCCGAGGCGGATCGTGGACAACGGCCCGCCCTGGCCGTATACCTCTCCCGGCACCGCAGGCCGCTCGATATATTTCGGCGCGCCGAGGCATCCGCTCAAAAAAATGCCGGCAAAGATCAGGCAGACAATAAAAAAAAGAGGGACGCTTCTATTTTTTATTTTTAAAAACATAGAACCGCCCCCCTTTCATGAAGTTGCGAATATATATTATACCCCCTTCAGGAGGATTAACCAAGAAAAATCAGGGTCCCGCTCGTATCAGCCAGGTCCGTGATCATCCGATCTTCACTTCCACCGAATGCTCGACCCGGTCATCAATGAGCCGTACCGCCATTTCCTTCTGCGGGGCACCATCCACCTCAACAGACGTCACGCGGCCCGACGGTCCCGAACACGCAAACGTAATATGATAGAAGGTCTCCCGGTACCGGTAATGCAGTTTCCAGGAGGTCCAGCCCGCGGGAAGGCATGGCTCGAAATAGATCCTGTCCACTTTCAACCGGATCCCCAGCAAATGCTTCACGATAAGCTGATACATCCAGCCCGCGGATCCGGTGTACCAGGTCCATCCCCCGCGCCCGGCAAGACCGGCAGAGGCATACACATCCGCGGCCATCACGAACGGCTCCACTTTGTAAACGGCGCACTTATCCGCAGTATCGGAATGATGCACCGGGTTGATCATATCGAACAGCTCCCAGGCGCGTTTTCTATCCCCCAATACCGCGAACGCGATCGCCGCCCAGACCGCAGCATGCGTGTACTGTCCCCCGTTCTCCCTCACGCCGGGAACATATCCTTTGATGTATCCCGGGTTCGGGACAGCCGTATTAAAAGGAGGGTCGAACAATCTCACGAGCGCGTGTTTTCTGTCGACAAGCCGGCGGTCCACCTGATCCATGGCCTTTCGGGCCCGTTCCCCCTGAGCCGCACCCGAAAGCACTGCCCAGGATTGCGGGATCGAATCGATCCGGCATTCGCTGTTCAGGGAAGAACCCAAAGGCTCCCCATTATCAAAATAGGCCCGGCGGTACCACTGGCCGTCCCAGCCATGCTTTTCGATATTCCCGGCGAGCTTCTTTGCCTCCGCAACACAGAATTCCGAAAAAACCTTATCCTCGCGTTGCGCTGCCAGGGCCGCCATGGACGTCAGGACATCGAAAAGGAAAAAAGCAAGCCAGACGCTTTCGCCTTTTCCTTCGCGCCCGACCAGGTTCATCCCGTCATTCCAGTCGCCGCTTCCCATAAGAGGTAAGCCGTGAACGCCGAACTTCAACCCCCGTTTCACGCTTAAAACACAATGTTCGTACAGTGTCCCCGCACGAACAGAGGGCCTCGGTATATCGTAGTAAGATTCTTCTCCCTGCTTGACCAGCGGCCCTTCCAGAAAAGCGGCCGTTTCATCAAGGATCCCTGTATCCCCGATCTTTTCGACATACAGGCAGGTCACCAACGGCAGCCATAGATAATCATCCGAACAGTGGCTGCGGACCCCCCGGCCAAAAGGCGGATGCCACCAGTGCTGCACATCTCCCTCCACAAACTGGTGCGCGGCAAAGTTCAGCAATTGCTCCCGGACCATTTCTGGCTTCGAATGGATGAGCGCCATCACGTCCTGAAGCTGGTCCCGGAAGCCGAAAGCCCCGCCGGATTGATAAAAACCGCTTCGCCCCAGGAGACGGCAGCTTATGATCTGATATTGCAGCCAGCCGTTGACAAGAAAATTGATCGAGGCATCGGGCGTTTCCACATACACAACACCCAGGATCCGTTTCCAGTATTCCCACACCCTTCCAAGTTCCTGACGCGCCGCCTCGACGCCGCCGAATCGCCGCACGAGGTCCCGCGCCTCATCCGGCGTTCTCCCGGAGCCGAAAGTAAAAACGATCTCTTTCTCCCGGCCGTCATCAAGCTCGAATTTGACCTGCGTGGCAGCGCACGGATCGATCCCCGCGCCCGCTTTTCCGGAAAGCCTGTCCCGCCGCATCGCGGAAGGCGAAGCCATCGTCCCGTTCCTTCCGATAAATTCGATCCGGTCCCCGGTCACGAAACGCGTCGGCTCGCTCACATCCAGAAAAACAGCCCGGTTCGAAAATTCCTTGTTATAGGGGTTACGGGCAAGCAGGGCGCCGCTCTTGGGATCGATCTCGGTCAGGATATGCATGTGGTATTTATCCCGGATAGTCCCCATGACCAGTTCGCAATACGCCGTCGCGGAAAGGCGCCTGCGGCGGCCGGAAATATTCCTGATCTTCAGGGTGGAAAATTTGACCCGGTCATCCAGGGAAACGAATACCGTTAGTTCCGAAACGATCCCGCTTTCGGCGTGCTCGAAAACGCTGTACCCGAATCCGTGGCGCGAGGTGTACGGGGCTTTCCCCGCCGCGGGCAGGGGGGTCGGAGACCAGAATCTCCCGCTCTCTTCATCGCGGATATAGAGCGCCTCTCCCGAAGCGTCAGACACAGGATCGTTCTTCCAGGGTGTTAAACGAAATTCATGCGCGTTCTCGCTCCAGGTATAGACGCTCCCGCTTTCGGAAACCACCGTGCCGAAATTCCGGTTCGCCAGCACATTGACCCAGGGAGCAGGGGTGGTCTTTGAGCGCGAGGTCATGATCACATATTCCCGCCCGTCCCCGGTAAACCCTCCCGTGCCGTTGAAATAAACAAGATCGGAGCGCTCCGCAGAACTTTCGGGCTCTTCCTCCGCATCATCTTTCCTGGCCGGAATGAACGGCAGAACATTCACCTTCGGCTGTGTCATATCCGCCAACTGCTCCGCCAGCGTGCCCCCGCGGTCCGAAATAATGATGCGCGCAGCCGTTTGCATGAGGATCCGGTCCTCATCCGACATCTGATCGGCGCGCCTTAAAAAAATACCCCCGTTCCGGCCCGTTTGCTCCTTGGTGTTGGCAGCGATCAACCCGCTGATCCTCTCCCCCAGGCTGTCACGATAAATAGAACTGTCTTCATTCCATATGAGAAGATCGACCGCCAGTCCTTTCATCTGCCAATAGCCGTGGGCCTGCACCATCTGCACGACAAGATCCATATTGTCCTGATTTTCGATACGGACAAGGACGATCGGGAGGTCCCCGGAAATACTGTATCCCCAGAGATCGGCCTGGCCGCGGTTATTCCGCCGCAAAATACTCGCGTTCGCACGCCAGGAAGGATTGACGTACAGAATAGCGCTCGCCAGGCGGCCGTAGAGCTGGGCAGCTGCCTCCGTCGCATTGATCTGCTGTAAGGCAACCTGCCCGTGGGTCCAGGCCAGGTTAAAAACACGATCGGCCAGATTCCGATCCCGGTATTTTTCCATGAGGGCCTGCGCGGCTTCCCGGCTCTCGCATATGCCGGTCACATAATCGACCACGGCCGATTCATCCGGCTCCAGCTCGATGCGGCTGCGGATGGAAACGATCGGATCGAGCACAGAACCCTCACTGTCCGAAAGACGGCCGTTTCCCTCCATCGCTGCGGGATCCGCCGTTGTACGGCATCGTCCGATGAACTTGCTGCGGTCAGTTTCATAGGACGCGCCCTCGACCGCATTCCCGTGGACCGCCATGAGGTGCAGCATCCAGGGGAACATTTCTTTATCGGAGCGCGGCCGCCTGCGGCACAGGATCGCCTGGTGGGACCTGATGATCTCGGTCTGGACAAAAAGATTGCTGAAAGCCCGGTGGGCCTGATCGCTTACGGGATCATTCAAAACGACTTCCGCGTAGCTGGTCACTTCAATAATACGCCTGGTGCGGGACCGGTTGGTGATCGTCACCCGGCGCAATTCGATGTCATCTTCCGGAGAAACCGCGATCTCGGTATGCGTCTCGATCTGATGGTCCCGGCGCTTGAACTCCACCCAGGCATGGGAAAACAAAGCTTCATAGTTCTTGGGATCTTTTTGTGCCGGCTGATACGCCGAAGACCAGAACCGGCCGGACTCCGCATCGCGCAGATAAATGAACGTTCCGTCATTGTCCAGGGCCGCATCCTCGCTCCAGCGCGTCACGGCGGTATTTTGCCAGCGGCTGTAGCCTCCTCCGGCGTTGGTGACCATCACATGGTACCGGCCGTTCGAAAGCGAGTGGACTTCAGGCACCGGAGTGTGAGCGGTCGTAAACACCCTCAAAAGGGTTTCCCTGTCCCCGAATTTTCTCAGCATTCCGGTTACTTCAAAATCGTAAAGGAACGACTCGACAGCCGGGATCCGCTCTTGAAGAAGAAGCTCGGCCGATTTGAACATCGGCTCGGCGAGAAAACGCCGTTGCATCGGGCGGTCCAAAAGCACAAAGGCAAGAGACAATAAGCTCATGCCCTGGTGATGCGCCATGAAGGATCTCACGATCGAGCGGGTTTCATCCGGAGCAAGGCGCGCCGGCGTGTAATCGATCGCTTCGTAGAAGCCGTGGATCCCTTCGGCTCCTTCCGCGGATAAGCGTTCCAGATTCCCGCAGGCCTTCTCCGGCTCCACCATCAACGCCAGCATCGACGCATACGGGGCTATGACCAGATCCTCCGCGAGGCCCCGCTTAAAACCCATATCCGGGACTCCGAACGAATGATACTGGTAAACCATATTCGCGTCGACCTTATTGTAACAGGACTCCGAGATCCCCCAGGGAATATTATTCTTGGCCGCGTACCGGATCTGGCCTCTGACCGCGGCCTTGTACGTCTGATCCAGCAGGCTCCCCTCATATTTCGGCATCACCAAAAGCGGCATGAGATATTCGAACATCGACCCGCCCCAGGAAACCAGGACGGGATCCCCTTCGGATCTTGCTATCAAACGGCCGAGCTTGAACCAATGGTCCTGGGGCATTCTCCCCTGGGCGATAGCGACAAAACTGCAAAACCGGGCCTCGGACGCCAGAAGATCGTAACAACCGCGATCCACTTTGTGCTCGCTGACATTGTATCCTATGGAAAGAAGATGCGTGCTTTTGTCGTACAGGAATTCATATTCGATGCCGGAGATCTCGGTACACCTCAGCACGATATAATCGATCGCCTTGATCCTTTCGGCGGAGCGTGTCCCGGCATCCTTGATCGTATCGCGGAGTTTCAAAAACCACTCATGGGCCCTTTTCGACTCATCATCCGTGACAGCCATGGCATCCGTGATCTCCTCGATCAACGGGACCAGTTTCTGTTCAAGCCTCGCCACTTCCCCGAGCGCGGGGATCTCGTCTAAATACCCGAGAGCCTCCCGGAGCTCATTCAGCCGTTCCTGCTGTTTCTCATCCCCCCCATCCCACATCCCCGGCATTTCAGGCGCAAGCAGGATCCAGGGCGCGATAAAGGACATATCCTCCAGAAAATCGTAACATTGCCGTTCGAATGCGCGGGCCCATATTGCAGCGCGCTCACCGTGTTTATGATCCAACCCCGAAAGGACCTTTGAAATATCCGTTGAAAGCTGGCGCACAAGCGTATAGATCTCCGAAAGGCATGCGGGAGCGGACGTGCTCTTTTCCTGAAATTGCTTGATCCTTTCGGAAACTCCCCGGAGGGATCCGACGACACTGCTCTTCTGGCTTTTAGGGCTTTTTTCAAGCTCCGCCAAACTTTGCTGAAGGATATCGAGGGTCTCTCCGAGCCCGTCGAATATCTTCGTGGAGACGATCTTATGAGAGTTCATTTCCGCCAGGCCCGAGCGCAGGACCATCAAATGGCCGGCCAGGTTCCCGCTGTCCACCGATGAAATATAAAGAGGCAACAGGGGCTTCAGTGTCTCCGTGTCGTACCAATTGTAAAAGTGCCCCCTGAACTTTTCCAGAAGATTCAGGGTATCGAATGTTTTTTCGGTCCTGTTGAACATCATACCCATGGAAACATAACCGAAATCATAAGCCGCAAGGTTCGCCAGAAGCATCAGGCCGATATTCGTCGGTGAAGTCCGGTGAGCCAGGACGCTGACCGGCGCTTCCTGAAAATTATCCGGCGGCAGCCAGTGGCTCTTCTCGGTCACGAAATGCTCAAAGAACGCCCAGTTCTTCCGGGCAAGGTGCCTCAGGAAAAGGACTTGCGCTTTGGAAAGCAGGATCTTCCGGGGAGAGGACGGTTGGCTGATCCCATACGCCACAACGGGAGAAACGAACCACAGGATTAAAAAGATCACCACCGATCCGTCGATGCGCGGGAATAACACCGAAAAACCGGCCAGCAGCACAACGGCGGCAGCAGGCGCGAACAACATGCTCTTGCAATAGCCTGAAATATGGCTGGACAGGGCTGACTTCTCTTCAAGGAACGCCCTCCATTTCAGCAAGCGCCTTTTCGAAACCGCCATCCTCCACAAAGTCCGCGCGATCGCGTCGGAACAATAGAACGCTTCGTGCATCAAAAAAGCGACCGAGAAAAAGAACCGGAGCACGTTCTTCTTAAATGAGACGAACACCGATCCGAAATGAGTCTTTAAGGTCGAGTTCTCTGATTTCCTCACTGTCTGCGCCAGGGACATCGGCACGAGCGGAAAACCAAGGAGGGCGATGACGAAAGCCGACCATATCCAGGGCGGATGAAAGAACATCCATCCCGAAACAAGCAACAGGACTGTCGCGAAAGGAACGAGGCTCCGCCTCAAGTTATCCGCGATCTTCCATTGCGACAGGAAGGAGACCGGATTTTTGACTTTCGAGCCGTTGGCCCCGGGTACCGAAGAGAACAGCCAGGGAGCGATCTGCCAGTCCCCGCGGATCCAACGGTGCCTGCGGCTCGAGTCTTTCAGATACCCCGAAGGGTACTCCTCGTATAATTGGACATCCGTCACGAGCCCCGACCGGGCGTAACACCCCTCCAGAAGATCATGGCTCAATATAAGATTTTCCGGAAAACGGCCTTCCATGGATCGTTCGAACGCATCCACGTCATACAGCCCTTTGCCGATAAAAGACCCTTCGAAGAACAGGTCCTGGTACACATCGGACACCGCCTTGGTATACGGATCGATCCCCGTATCACCTCCGAAGATCTTCACGAACAACGAAGGATTTTCTCCGGGATAGCTGGATTCTACCCGGGGCTGGAGGATCCCGTATCCGGAAACGACCCGTTGTTCCTTTTCGTCATAGACCGGCCGGTTCAGGGGATGCGCGATGACCCCCACAAGCTCCCGCGCCGCGTTCCGGGACATCCGGGTGTCCGCATCCAGGGTAATGACATATTTCACATCCTGCAGCCGCTGAGTATCCCCGATGATCACGCTGAAGCAGTCTTGGCCTTTTCCGCGAAGGAACGCGTTCAAGTCCCCGAGCTTACCCCGCTTGCGTTCATACCCCATCCACTTCTTTTCTCTTGCATTCCACCGGCGAGGCCTGTGGAAAAGAGAAAATACATACTCTTTCTGCCGGCGGTATTTGTAATTCAACTGTTCGATCCCGCTTGTGACCTGCGCCAGAAGCGCTTCATCCTCAGCCATCGTCTCCTGCGGCGCATCGCAGAAATCGGTCAAGAGCGCGAAATCCGTATTCGCGTCAATATTCGCCAGATACCGGACCTCCAGCCCTTCCAGAAGCGAGTCGATCGTCCGCGCGTCACTCAACATACACGGGACCACGGCCAGCGTGTGGGAATAGGCGGGAATTCCTTCTGAAAAGTCCATCCGGGGAAGATTTCGGGGGCTTACGAGCAGCATGGAGATCCAGTTCACCAGCGAAACCGCCGTCTGGCTTGTCACAACGAGAAGCGATATCCCGAATAAAACAAGCCACGGCCGGCTCAGGATCACCGCCTGCTGCATCCAATTCAGAATGCCTGCGGTCACCGCAAAGGTCAAAAAAACAATAGAACCGAAAAACAGAACAGACGACCAGAAGGTTTTTTTTGCCTGCAGATACTGACTCAAAGGTAAGTGCAGGCCCAATTCGCGGCAAAAAAGCTCCAATCCCCGGTCAAGAAGGTAAAAACCTACATGCGCCGTAACGTGGCCGGGGCCTTTTTCCGTTTTTGCGGCCCTGGCCATCCAGATCGCCTTCTCCGCGATCTCTTCTTCTGTGATCCTGCTTCTCACGGCAAGCTTCTCGACGACATGCCGGTAGCGGTCACGGGTGGCGAAAGACATCCGGGTATAATCGCCCGAGGGGTCCTGGCCTAGAACCTTTTCCACAACGCTGAGCGTTTCGACAAAATCATGCCAATCGGTGATCCCCAGAAGGCGCAGGCTTCCGATCGTATTGGCGATCGAAACCTGATCGGCTGCCTGTTTCTGGCTGGTCATCCGGATGATCCGGTCCAGGGTCTCTCCCTGCTCCGAAAGCTTTTTTTCCAGCCAGGCAAAAGGGAGATTGAGCGCCTGGCTCTGGCCATGCAAACGCCGCGTGAATTCCGCGACAAAAACGTCGGACAGCGGCGGGTTGCTCCGGGACATCGCCGCTATTTCAAAGATCACCCCGTCGGGATCCTGGGCCGATACTTTCAGAATCCGCGTCGCCCAGTAATTCGCCTTATCCCGTTCTGTTTGGGCTACGATCAACCGGGAGGACACGCGCCTCAAGTTCTCGATAAGCGCGAGCCGTAACATAATAGGAATAGCCCAGAGCTCGCCAAGCTTCAAGTGGCTGACGCTTTGATAGGCAGTGAAAAACTCCGTGAGCCCCTGGTTATCCAGCCGTCCGTCGCCGTGAGACACAAGTTCCATGGCGAGCTCATACACGCGCGGATAACCGATAAGCGACCCCGAAGAAAGGTGGGGCAATTCGCGGATGTAATTTTCCGGGAGGTATTTCTGGGCGAGCCGTATCTGTTCCTCAATGAGGTAATAGTTATCGAGCAGCCATTCTCCCGCCGGCGATATCTTTCGTTTGGATTTACCGGTCTCATTAAGGAGTTCATGGGCCTCCGCAAGGACCTTTTCATTCTGCTTCAGCCGGAGCAAAAGCCTGTTTCGCCCCTTCTTATAGCTGACCAGATGGCCCTGGGCCAGGTTCTTCGCGTGCGACTTGAACTGCTCGATGCTGAAAAGCTCGGCGCGCAGAGGCTGTTCCTCGGAGATCCTGTTCCGGGCCAGAAAGTCGCGCAGACGCATTTTAAGAGATACCATAAAGTTATTATACACCTCAGGCCTTTAACCCCCAAGGACATAAAAAGAGCGCCGATCCTGTTCAAGGATCAGCGCTGTGATCACGAAACCTCTTTCTCCCGATTGCCCTATGCTAGCATAGGGCAATTAGGTGAAACAGAAAAATGGGGTCGCTCCGACATGCCGGAGACCTGACCCGTATCTAATAACAGTATTTGTATTATAATCAACTTTTTAGGGTATGGCAAGAAAATACGGAGCGCATGATAGCACTATACTCTTCGCAGTTTCTGGGCTACAGTGATATGAAATTTGTCCATTATTGTCCACTATTTTATCGACGATAATCGCATAACCATTTGTAAAATAAAAGGATGCGCGACAGTAGCTTTTATCCCCTGGACATCACTATTACTTAGTAAACATCGCATTCAACTATATCCTCTCCGGCTATTAAAACCTGAAATTTACCGCGTATCTGGCTCGCTTTGAAGACCATCTCCAAGCAGTCTGGCCCATCATCGTTTGGATGCATAGGGTACATTAAGAGCTGATCCAAGAAGAACCTTTGGCCTCTATCGAATTGCAGTGTGCCGACCTTAGTAAATGGCAGAAGCGATTCGATGCGGCCACCTTTATTTGAATTATTCTTTACCTCCTCTAGCGGTAAATGTATATGGTTTGCAGCAGCTTCACTCTTCAGTTTATCGAGAACCATTGACTGAAAACCATTTGTCTCTATTACAAATCTATTGAAGTTAAACCTCTGTGCATAATACAGTATCTTCTGGATTGTCTTATCAATCTTGCACCGTTCCAAATCAGAAACAATCTGATAACAGACTCCTGTTTTAGTATCCTTGGCAATGACAACGATGGCGCTATAATCTCCTCCTTGCGGATCAGAGCCCGTACTAGGATCGCAGCCTCCAATCAGTACAACATCATCGCCAATAAATTTCAGCAATGCTTCTAATGATGGATATTTATCGCTCCAGAAAACCAGCTCACGCTCAATGAAGATCTGTGTGAGTACGTCTATAGGAGTATTCATCAGTTCGCTATTAAAGCTTATAGGATTTAGATCACGCTTGAGATAGAGATCAAAATAACTCCACTTCTCCGGCCAAAGAGTTTCTGCGCCTTGGTCCATTGCTACCCGGTTAGCCTCGTAGAACTTCCTGGCTGCATCCAGACCGCTGCCACCCTCAAAGTTCTCTCTGCCATTACGAATATTAACGCATTGTTTCCATAATGCTTCGTTATCAGCTTCATGGACAATTGCTTTGTATAATTCATGCTCCCAGAGCGCCTCATTGTTGATGCAATCCGCCAGGATTGAGTATGGACTAAAGATTGTACCTATTAGAAAATAATTTGTGTCTTCGCTACCCAGCATCAGCACTACTTTTTCAAACCAATCTTTATTCTTATCTCTTAATTCCGGGTTAAATACGCTCTTGTCGGTTTCCATGTCATCGCAGACGATCGAACTTGGCCGATATTGTTTATATTTTATACCCCGGACCCCTTGCCGCATACTTAAGGCCATTACCATGATCCCATTCTTTGTTTCTATAGTATCCCTGCTCCAGCGAGGGAACATTCGCTTCCCCCTCATCCCAAATAGTTCCGGGAAGTCCTGGGCCAGCGTAGGATTTGAAAGCAATTCTGTTTTTATATTAGACAAGGCTTGCTGGGCCTGATGGCGAGTTTCTGCAATAATCAGGATAAACTTATCAAAACCATAGGCAATGGAATATACAATGTCGGTTAAAGTTATCATGCTGCTTTTACCGAAATGCCTTGGCCCCGCAAAAGCAAAATGTCGGCCGCGGTTTTGATGCATATCATCAAGTCGCTTATAAATCGCCTTGTGCGCCGCTGAAGGCGGCAATTTAAAGTGATGCCGCATATAAAGCATCCCGAAATTATAAAGCGAGCCCTTGGCTGCTTCTCTCCTTGTCTGGCAAGCGCCTATTAAAAGATTATTGTCCATTTTCTTCTCCTTCCTTTCTTATACTTTCCTTCTGACTCAAAAGAAGCTTTTCCGCTTCTTCTTGTAGTTTTAATTTTGTTACTCTCGCGTTAAGGCCATCAACCATCTCCCTAATCTGTGGCGTCAAAGTACCTGACTCCTGGGTCACGGAAACTACCTCGTTAAGAATAGAAGTAATCTCTCCGAAAGACTTTTCATCTGAATCACCTGATAGATGATGCGTAAAATCTGCCACGACTGTCTTGGGAGTCTGAGGAAGATAGCCCAGACTTTGTAGGAGCTTAGTCCTCTCCTCTAATACTTTCCAAGCAAGGTATTCTGCCTGGCTTCTTTCGGCAAGACTGCCTTCCTTAGAACGCGCAAGGCGCGTTAAATGACTAATTGAACCTTCTGTCCTAGCAATCAACTCCCCGACATAGGCCTTAGCCATATCAAAGCTAGGAGAAACAGCGTTCCGCGCGTTAATTTCTGTCTTATCCCTTCGTATGCTTTTATCCGATACCCCAAGGATCTTCGCAAGAGCAGCTATGCTGTAGCCTTCTAATAGCAACACCTCAACACAAGACTGGCGCAACTCTTTACTAAGATCTTTGGGATCAAAAACCCCGGATTGAATATCTCTTACTAAATCAAGAATGGCCTGATCTTTCTCATTATGATCCATAATCTATGCCTCCTTAAAATAGCGCTGGCGAACTTCTTGCGTGAGCCTATCTCTACCTATAAGCTGTGCGTACCTATAGATTATTGAATCGCAATAGGCCGGGCTGATTTCCATCAAATAGCACTTACGTCCTAAGTTTTCTGCAGCGATAAGCGTACTGCCGCTTCCGGCGAATAGATCCACCACAATATCGCCTTTTCTCGAGGAGTTTTTAAGTGCTCGCGTTGCCAATGAGGTTGGCTTTTCTGTTGGATGGATTAGACTACGCGCATCATCGCGGCTTGCATACCAAAGATTTGATTGCTTTCTATTGCCGTACCAAGCATGCGGGCCATTATTGAGTTTCCAAAAATACAGAAGGTGTTCACATTGCCATGAGTAGTCAGAAAAGCCCGGACAACAAACTTCTTTAGCCCATGTGATGACCGACGAAATATGGCAGCCTAGTTGCGTCAAAATATTGTGCATGAAGTAAAATTGTTTTACCCCGTTCCATGCATACCCTACTGCGCCCTTGTCAAAATAACCGAGGATATTAGTGAAAGCTTGTCCCAAGAACTTTTCGTATTGCTCCTGCGACATATCATCGTTTTCAATTTTATCCCACTGTTTTTTGGTATCTTTTCTGACAGGTCGGGACTTATTGTTATAAGAAACATTATATGGTGGATCGCTAAAGAAAAGCTGGAGCTTGTCCTCCCCCATGAGTCGCTTCACATCCTCTAAATTTGTGCAGTCGCCGCAAAGCAAGCGATGACCAGCATCGCTTAACACAATAAGGTCGCCTTTTTGCGTTATGGGTTCTGAAACGGCGATATTGTTACAGGATGCTGGCTCTTCATCCAATTTATATAGATCATCCATGAAAGTCGCTGCTTCGGGCAGACTAAAGCCAACGCTCTCTAGATCAAAATCAGGCGTGCTTAATAATTCATCCAGCGCTTCCCCGAGCTTTGAAGCATCCCAAGACCCGGAGATACGATTTAGCGCAACCATAAGCGCTTTTTCTTGAATTGGGTCAAGATCGACATAAACGACATCGACTTCGGTCATGCCCTCTGCGATGCTGACTGCCAAGCGCTGATTGCCGCTTAGGACGCAGTTATTTCGTTTGTTTACAACAAGAGGCAGGACTGGGCCAAACTGCTTGTAGCTTTTCTGAAGCTGCTTGAAGGTGCGGTCTTTGGGGGTTAAGGTAATGCGGGGATTGGCAGGGTGCTGCGCGACACTCGTAATTGGAACTCGCTCTATAAGCATAAAGAGCCTCCTTCTGAAAGTTAAAAATGGTTAACTTCCAAGGATAGGCTCTTTAAAATAAAAAGCCCAAATCCTTATAGTCTCGCGTCATATGGACGCTTTGGATTTGGGTCTTGCGGACCTTTAATTTCCGTCGCACATAGGCGACTTATTACAACAATATTAATATATCACGTTTCTTGTAAAAATCAAGAACTTTCACTTGGTTCCTTATATTTATTATTTAACAACCTCCCCAAAAGCTTCCCCATCAAGAGTTATGTCGCCATCAATGATGTGGCGTAATTCGTGATTAAGATTCTCCGTAACGCTAACTCGGCTATCTTTTCTAATAAGAATCATCCAGCCTTTGGTATTATCTGATAAAGTTTCAATAAAAGTTACAGCGGTGGTTGTTTTATCCAAAACTAATTTCTTACCATACTCTGGGATAGTGATATGTCTGATGTTAGAAGCATTCCGCAAAGCTTCCCAAACCTTATCAGCATCTTCCTTTTCAAGAACCACTGCTCTTATCTTTCCGGAAGGAAACGGTTTATTCGTCAATTCCTTCCATGTCTTAATAAGCTCTTCTTCTGAAAATATATCACCTTGAAGCTGAAAAGAAGCTTTCTCTTCACCCATCGGATCAAGACTCCTTAGATAATTCTTAATTATTTTATTTACTATCTTACACTTCTTATAAATTAGCAATAAGAGAATCCGTGACTATTTAATCATAATAAATCATAGCCGTTCCATTTATTTTCGAGTATTGTACTCATCTAAATCCATAATTTCATAATCTGTTGGGACTCTCGCTGTTGGCACAACCTTAGAAGCCGGCATACAGTGAATTTGTTGATCATCAAAGAATATATGCGGCCTAAACGCTTTCAATACTTCATGCTTTGACACACCTCCCAAGAAAAACATTTCATCGATTCTAACATTCCATAACCTAAGTGTCTTAATTACCCTTTCATGAGCTGGACTATTACGAGCTGTGAACAATCCCAGCCGAATCTTAATATCTTTCTTAAGTGAACCTTTTTGTAAATACGATAATGCTTTTAGAAGCTTGGCAAACGGTCCTTCAGGCAAAGGTAAGTTCGCATTTTTTTGCTCATGCTTCAAAAATTCATCCAATCCTTCACGTTTATATACACGCTCTGCCTCATCAGAAAATATAACCGCATCACCATCAAAAGCAACTCGAATTTCATCCAAAGCTTCTTGGTAGTTTACTGGTGATGAATACAGTAATCCAGCAGCAATCTTATTATTTAATGCGTCCCTAACGTCTTCCTCATTCTTAGATAAAAATAAGGTCACTGCAAAACTATCAAGATATTTTGAAACAGGAGTGCCGGTTGTAAATGCAGCTCGAGTTATATCGAGATTATGTGCTTTAATAGCATTCATAATTCGTAAAGCTACGCTGGGATTATTCCTTGAGATTATAACAACCTCTGCTCTCTTGCGCTTGTTGGAATTTAGACTTAATATGGCCTTCGTTAATGGAAACCCTGGTCCAGGTGAAAGAGGTACGTTTTCATGAGCTACCTGATACTTTTCATACTCTTTGGGCCCCTTGGTTTCAAATATTTTATGTTCATCATCTAATTTAAAAAGTGCTCTGGATGAAATTGCGATAGTAAGATATTGCGTTAAATCAACTGGCATTTACTCCCTCCAATATTGATATCGCGATTATTTAAATCTACTTACATCGCTATAAACTTCCATAAATAGCGGAGATCCAGTAAAAGATAACGGTGAGATTGGCCCAAAAAACATAAATGGAAATCTTCGATTGCTACTTGGATCGATAAAAGATTTATATAATTGTAAAGCCGCTGGGTTATTTACAATCTCGCTCACTTTTCGTAATTCTTGCCCTGACGTTAGCCCATACCCAAAAGCAAATATCCTCATCTGGCGAAGAATTTCTTCGTCTAAAGATTCTATGGTCTGCGTAATAAACATATAGCCAATTCCATACTTTCGTGTTGTCCGGACTGAGCCTATAATATCAGCGGTCAAAACTTTTATGCGCTCGTCAGGGGCTTCTTTTGAAATGAATCTGTGAGCTTCATCCATAACAATCATGCAATTTGCGGTTTTCCCTTGAGAATACAGCTCAGCACCGGCTTCAACGATCCTGTTCTCAAGAACTCTTATAAACAGAGCTTGGACGTTTTCATTCTCAATTTCGCCTTGCCGAGGTCCAATATCAAGCACGAGAAAATTGCCTTTTTCTTTAACAATTTTATCAACAAGATAATTAAACGATTTTTTGGGCGTCTGGTCGCTCTTCGTAGGCGAAAAAAGTTCCAGAACAGAATTCCATTTAGCAATAACAGCTGTTTCTTTTATTAAGTTCGTAGTAAGGTCATTGATTCGATCAACTAGTCGCTGACGAGTATTCGGCGTCCCCCAAACACGCGTAACATATTTTGAAAACCCGTCAGCACGTTCACGCGCGTCGCTTAATGTGACGAAACGCGTGAGCATGTCGCGTAAAAGTTGCTGTCTGTCCACAGTGCCCAAATTGAAACTAGGAGCATTTGTTCGCCCAGCCAAATAATCGCCCACAGCCTCTGCCATAGCATCAACTTTGTCAGGCGTATAGATAGGTCTAAACGCCTCCTCAATAAATCCGTTATTTTTCAACAGCTCTGAAAAAATATCAATTCTTTCAGGAGGCAGAAAGACGTCATTAACGATCTTATACTTTTCGTATTTCATGCCGATCTGCTTAACCTTGTCCTCAACCTTAAGACCTCCCGGCAATAGTTCCGTATCCAAGTAAAACTGCCCCTGAGGATCCAGCACTAATATGCTCATATTAGTTTTGTTTTTGACGTAACCTAATAGCATGTAGGTTGCCGTTACTGATTTTCCGGATCCCGTCTTTCCAAATACCCCGATGTGAAATGCATCACCAGCACCAAGCTCGCTTGCTCCCTCTGCTGTCTTGCCAAAATGTTTAAACCAGAATGGCAAATCAACGTCTGTGCCATAGACTCTTCCCATATAGGTGATATATTTCTCGTGTTGATGCATGATAGTTTTCATCACGTCATTATTCATTTTATGAACACGTTCACCAGTCGAAGGAGATGTGCCCAAGATATATCCTTCGGCATCTGCATCATCAAGCGCATAACATGCCTGAACACTAATTGTTGCGATTCGGTTGTCAGCAGTTCCGCTTAAATGAGGAAGCCGACCATGCCTCTTTATAACACCTTTAAAAGAAGGGTCCTCATGCCATCTATTCTTTGTCTCAATTGATATAATTTGACCAATAACAAGGATATTTTTCCCGTCTTCTTCCAAGATAACATAGACCATCTGGCCAAGGGCTCTGTCATGTTTTGTGTCTTCACGTATATCAATAGTTATATCCAACGTAGTGCTGGGGGAGCTGGTTATTCCCAATGCATTGGTGCTACAAGACTGAATAATATCTATCATTTTCTTCTCTGCCATATACCCTCCCCTTAAGTCCTATAATTGAATAACAAATTAAACTTGCCTTTATCGATCTTTAAATCCGGAGATAAACGGATCGCCTCTTGGATGGCAAACATACCACCGGAAATACTCTTCGCCATTAAATCAACC
>ENA-UPTA01000250-UPTA01000250.1-activated-sludge-metagenome-genome-assembly--contig:-NODE-250-length-62225-cov-7.059707_pt1 | contig 62225 bp, 63 predicted proteins | sample MGYA00238184_ERZ773361 | MGnify/ENA primary metagenome ERZ773361 (study PRJEB29100, sample SAMN05720205) | activated sludge metagenome | isolation source: anaerobic digester from wastewater... | reverse complement strand
GGTCCTGAGCCAGGAGCCCGAAGGGGTCTACATGAGGGTCAAATCCACCAGAAAGATATTCCTCGGAAAGACCGTGGGTGACCCGCCCAGTCCTACGATGCACCTGCACCTGACCACCGGCGAGATCGCGGAGGAGATAAACCTCCCCGTAACCGGCGTTCCGAAGGTGGTGGCAGGCGACCCCTTTGCATCATCGGCCCCGGTGAGCCTTCAGCTTCGCGACTCGGACCTGAGGGACGTCTTCCGCATGCTGGGGTCCATGGTGAACATGAACGTGGTCGTTGACCCTTCGGTCCCGGCGACTCCGGTGACGATAAGCCTCAACAATGTGCCCATGAACGAGGCTTTCCAGTATCTGATGAGGATGTACGACGTATCCTATGCCATCATGGGCAAGACCATCGTCATAGGCAAGAAGGACAACCTCTCCCGAACCATGGGGATGGAGAAGACCCGCGCCTTCAGAGTGGCCTATGCCGACCTGGGTCAGGTCCCGGCCCTGCTTCAGGGGCTCTCCGGCGTGGCAAGCGTCGTCGTCGACGAGAGGCTCAGGACCGTCTACGTGACAGCCTCCGAGGAGAGGCTCGAGGACGTGGCCGTAACTCTCCAGAGGATAGACCACCCGGGGAGGCAGGTCATGCTCCAGGCAAGGATCGTTGAGGTCTCCGAAAGCGGCTCGGATGAATTGAAAAGTCTGGTAAATGCTGTTTATGATAGATGGTATGCATCCTTTTCGAGCACTGGAGGAGTAATTGGATATTTTGATGATGGAAATGTTATTTCCCCGTATGAAAATGATCCGGCTTATGATCCAGCAAGAGATGCGAGGGAAATAAATCCACCGGAGAACATAACTTTCCCGGAACTTAGTGGCAATACCCTAAGATTCTTCGACGCAAGCCTTCAGATCCTCGAAAGGGAGGACAAGGCCAAGATGCTGGCCAGTCCGTCGGTGGTCACCCTTGACGGCCAGAAAGCCTCCATCAAGCTCCTGACGGACATCAAGTACGTGTCGGAGCGCGACGACCAGGGCAGGCCCACCTACGGTGAGGTCGAATCGGGTCCTTCCCTGGAGTTCACCCCGATCGTCGGACGGTCAGACATAGTGACTATCGAGATGAACGTGAAGACCGGCGACGCCATCCTTACCTACGACTCCCTTCTGAGAGGGTATATACCCCAGTCGACCACCAGGGAGGTCCAGACCGTAGTCAGGGTGAGGGACGGGGAGCCATTCGTGGTCGGCGGACTTTTCAACGAGAGCAAGTCCGAGAACGAATGGAAGGTACCGATCATCTCCGATATACCGCTTCTGGGTGAGCTTTTCAAGGGCCGGAACACGACTCTTAACAAGTCGGAGGTCATCATGGTGGTGGTGCCCTACATCCTGGACGTGCCGGAGTCGGTTATCCAGGGGAGCGACGTCAGGCTGAACTGAAGGGCTTTCGGGGACTGGAAACCTCTCCCTGGTAGGGTTAAACTGTTATCCGCGGCTCCTATGGGCCGGTCTTTGAATCTATCTTGATGGATCCAGCGGGAGGGTTTGTTATATGGGTCAGGTGGTAGATACCAGCAGTTTCCATTCGGGGATGAAGGTCCTCTGGCAGGATGGCATCTGGGAGATCATAGACTGCCAGCACCACAAGATGGGGAGAGGCGGTGCAATAGTAAGGACCAGGCTCCGGAACCTCGAGAACGGGTCCATCGTGGAGAACTCCTTCAGGTCCGGCGAGAAGCTCGAAAGGGTCATATTCGACGACAAGGCGGCCCAGTTCCTGTACCAGGACGGCGAGAACTACGTCTTCATGGACATGGAGAACTACGACCAGATCTACATCCACAAGGACAGCCTGGGTTCGGCCGCTTCGTTCCTGACGGATAACCTCGAAGTTGTGCTCGAGATGCACGAGGGGAGGATCATGGGGATAGAACTTCCCAAGAGCGTGGAGCTCAAGGTCGTGGAGACGTCCCCCGGCTACAAGGGGGACACCGTATCGGGGAGCGGCAAGCCGGCGACCCTGGAGACGGGGTTCACGGTGACGGTGCCCATGTTCGTAGAGGTGGGCGACGTGATAGTCGTAGATACCCGTACAGGCGAATACCTTGAAAGGGCCAAGTGATAAAATAGAGCAGGGAGGTTCATTCCAATGGGTGCAAGGGAGAAGATAGCGTTCCTTAACGGCCTCCTGGAGGGTCTCGACCCCAAGGGAGAGGCGGAGAAGAAGATTTACAACGGCATCGTCGACGCCCTGAACGCACTGGCCGACGAGATAGACGACCACGCCGAGGTACTTGACGAGCAGCAGGAGTTCCTCGAGGACCTCTCGGAGTACTGCGAACAGCTCGAGGAGGACATGAGCAGCCTCGAGGGTGATATGGACGACATGGACGATCTCATGGACGACGAGACGGAGGGGATCTTCGACTCCCAGGAGTGTCCGGAGTGCGGACATGTCTTCTTCTTCAGGTCCGAGGCAAGGATGGAGGACGGTTCTCTCCAGTGCCCGGAGTGCGGCTTTATGATCCATGACTGATATCGTCCCGAATCAATGGGGTCAAAGGAGGGATAGGGAATGAGCCCATCCAGGAAAGAACCTGACAAGGAAGTACCCGTTGACAGCACCGTAGAGAGTCCTGTCGAGCCCGGGAACGAACCAGGGCTCTCAGAGGAGGAGGAGAAGGGCGAGGGGAGCGTCAGGATCTCCGAAGAGGTCATTGCCCAGATAGCCACCCAGGCCCTGCTCAAGGTGAGCGGCGTCCAGCCTGCGAGTCCGGGCCTTGTGGCGAACCTGAGGCTCGGCAAGAAGACCTCCGGCGGCGTCAGGATCTCCGTCGAGGAGGGCGAGATGCCCTCGGTGGTGGTCGACGCCTACATCACAACCAAGTACGGCCTGAGGATCCCCGACATAGCCTGGGACGTACAGGAATCGATCAAGAAGACCCTTGAACAGTATACGGGGTACGTAGTGAAGGCCGTCAACGTCTTCGTACAGGGGGTCTTCTTCGAACACGAGCAGACTGCGTTCAAGGAACCCGCGAAGGACGTGAAGGAGAAGAAGGAAGAGGCTCCTGCGGGTGCACCGTCCGAAGAGCAGGCCCTCAAGAAGCAGAAGGCCGGCATTTTGGGAAAGATAGAGAAGGACAAGCCCTGATCGTACTGGCCAAGGCCGGTTATCAAGCGGCCGGTCCCATCGGGGCCGGCCTTTTATGTCGTGGGGTGATCTGATTGTTCTACTTCTGGAGAACCGGTGAAAAGGGAGAGCTCTGGCTGTCCGGAGGGGGTATCCGGGACGCCTACTCCAGGATGTACCCCGATGGCCCTGTTTGCTCCGAGGTGTCGCTCCTGGCCGACCGGGACATGCTTAATGTATCCTTTGTACTGGAGCCGGGGTTGTCACCGTCGGACAAGTCCGCCGCGGAAAAGAGGTTCAGGGAATTCGCCCGGGAACTTGGCTTTTCGGACATCCAGGCAGGGTGGATCAGAGAGGACCGTCTTCAGGAAGCACTGACGACCTCTACCATGGTGCGGTCCCCCCTGGCCTGGGGTGTCGCGGCATGGGTCCTGGTGGCGGTGATCCGTATGGGGGTCTCCGGGACGCTTCTGGCTACCGCCTTCGGCCTGGCGGCCTTCTCCGTGGCCGCACTCTACACCACGGAGCGGGGGAGTGAGATCCGCCGGTGGTTCCGGAAACTTTTGGGAAAGAGACCGTAAAGGAAGGGCAGTGGCAATTTGAAGTCAATTGTCCCCCAGAAGAGAAGAAGATCGAGAGAGATCGCACTCCAGATCCTCTATTCCATGGAGATGCGCGAGAGCGTCTCTCCCGCTGCGGCGGTGGAGCTCTACCCCTTCGACTCCGAGGATGAAGAGGTGAAGAGGTACGCTGCAAAGCTGGTCCTGGGCGTCTCCGAGAGCAGGAACATCGTCGATGACCTGATCCGGAGACATATCATCGGATGGAGGCCGGAGCGGATGGTCATCGTAGACAGAGTGGCAATAAGGCTCGCTCTCTACGAGAGCATAGTCGCCAGGCTGATCCCCGTTCCGGTGGCCATCTCGGAGGCCGTTGAACTGGCAAAGCACTTCGGGACCGCCGAATCGGGCAAGTTTGTGAACGGCGTACTGGGCAAGATCGTCCGGGTCCTGGACAGGGGAGAAGGAACGGAGAGTCCCGATGCCGGGGATACTGACCGTTGATGAACTGACCCGTTACATTTCACTTCTTTTCGAGGAGAGCGAGACGCTCTTATCCCTCCAGGTCAGGGGGACCCTTTCGGGGTTCAAACGACACTCCAGCGGGCATGTCTATTTCACCCTGCTCGGGGAGGAGTCAAGGATATCCTGTGCCCTCTTCAGGTCCGACGCCGGGCGGATCCCCCTCTGGCCTTCAGACGGGGACGAGGTCCTTGTGACTGGCAAGGCCGGGGTCTACGGTCCCAGGGGGACCTACCAGATCTACGCCAGGACCATAAGGCCCCTGGGTGAGGCGGCTCGGACCAGGGCTAAAAAGGAGCTGATGGAACGTCTCCAGAGGGAGGGGCTCTTTGAACCCGCACTAAAGAGAAGGCTCCCCACGCTCCCCCTCAGGGTTGCCGTTGTTACCTCTCCTACCGGTGCCGCTGTAAGGGACGTAGTCAAGGTCGCCAGGGAGAGGTTTCCTCTCTGCAGGCTCCTGGTGGTCCCGACGGTGGTCCAGGGGATGACTGCCGTGGAGGAGATCGCCAGAGGCCTGTTTCGTGCCGGAAGCATCCCCGAAGTTGAAGCTGTGATGCTCGTCAGGGGAGGGGGGAGCCGCGACGACCTCAATCCCTTCGATGAAGAGGAGGTCGTGAGGGCTGTCAGGACCTGCCCCGTACCTGTGGTGACCGGGCTGGGGCACCAGGTTGACAGGACGCTCTCGGACATGGCCGCGGATCTCGACGCTCCCACGCCGTCGGCTGCCGCAGAGGCACTCTTCCCCGACAGGGTGGACCTCCTCAGGGAGATCCGTGGGATCAGGGCGAGAATGGGCAGCAGCATCTCCAGAGAGATACACCGTCACCAGATGCTTCTGGATGGAAGGGTTAACTCCCTGGTAAGGTCCTTCGAAAGGTCCGTCCTCATCCCGGCCGGGACCGCCCTTGAGAGACTCAGGACAAGGGCGGCGACGGCAGCTGAGCGGGTTCTCTCCCTTTCATGGTCCTCCTTCAGGGAGGCCGCATCGGCTATGGATGCCCTCTCCCCCCTCAAGATCCTGGGCAGGGGTTTCGCCTCCTGTTCTTCGGGCGACGGGAGAGCCGTCTCCCGCGCTGCCGAGGTATCCGCCGGCGATGAACTGATAGTGGCTTTCATCGACGGGAGGGCCGAGACCACAGTGAGGTCCGTCCAGGGTGGATCCGATACAGGGGGAGGTCGGTAAACCATGGAGTACCACGCTGTCCGCTGGGACGACGAAGGGGATATGCTGGTGTTGCTCGACCAGAGGGAACTCCCCTCCAGGGTCGAACACATCCTCTGTCGCGACGCTGAGTGCGTAGCCCGGGCCATAGAAGGTCTTGCCGTCAGGGGGGCGCCGGCGATAGGGATCGCAGCGGCCTTCGGTCTGGTTCTGGGAGCCCGGGGCGGAGGGAGCGAGTTGAGCGCCGCCGCCCGGAGGCTTGTATCGACGCGACCGACGGCGGTAAACCTCTTCTGGGCTATAGGGAGGATGCTTGATAGGGCTCTCGCCGTTCCCGAGGGGGGTGACCTGAAGAAGGATCTCCTTGAAGAGGCAAAGAAAATACTGGAGGAGGATATTGCCTCCAACAAAACCATGGGGATCCTGGGGCAGGCCCTTCTCCCCCGAAGGTGCAGCGTGCTGAGTCACTGTAACGCCGGGGCCCTTGCGACAGGTGGGTTCGGTACGGCCCTTGGGGTCATCAGGGCCGCCAGGGAGCAAGGCAAGGATGTCAAGGTCTTTATCGACGAGACGAGACCTGTCCTCCAGGGAGCTCGTCTCTCCTCCTGGGAGCTGGCCGAGGATGGTTTCGATGTCACCGTTATATGCGACTCCATGGCAGGTGCCCTGATGAGGAAGGGGAAGATCGACGCCGTGATCGTGGGGGCCGACAGGATAGCCTCCAACGGGGATGTGGCGAACAAGATAGGTACCTACACGCTGGCCGTACTTGCGAAGGAGCACTGCATACCTTTTTATGTGGCGGCACCCTGGAGTACATTCGACACGGCCCTCGCCTCCGGGGAGGATATCGTCATAGAGGAGCGTTCCGGTGAAGAGGTGCGTCTCCTACCCGGAGGCAAAAGGATCCCCGACAGCGTAAAGGTGTGGAACCCGGCCTTCGACGTTACTCCCGCAGAGCTGGTTACGGCCATTATAAGCGAGAGAGGGGTCTTCAGGGCCCCCTTCGATCTTTCGGACACGAGTGAAAAAGAATCCTGAGGACAGGGTGTGATCATTTGAAATTATCTGAGATCGCCGACCCTTCCGCATTCAGGGAGGGAGAGAGGAAGGTTCTCTGGGCGAGGCAGAGGATGCCCGTACTGGCAGGGATCGTTGGAGTTTATGGCAAGCAGAGGCCCCTTTCGGGGATCACCGTCGGGGCATGTCTGCACCTGGAGGCCAAGACCGCCTGCCTTCTTCTCGCCCTCAAAGAGCTGGGAGCAGAGGTGGCGGCGGCGGGCAGCAACCCTCTCTCGACCCAGGATGACGTGTGCGCCGCCCTTGTGAAGGCCGGGATCAGCGTCTACAGCCGCAGGGGCATGAGCGACGGGGAGTATTTCCGGAACCTTGACAATGTACTCATGTCCTCCCCGCAGATCATTGTCGATGACGGCGCAGACCTTGTTGTCATGGTCCACGAAAAGAGGCCCGATCTTCTGCGGGGTATCAGGGGAGGATCGGAGGAGACCACGACCGGGGTCCGGCGACTCAAGGCCATGGCGGAGCAGGGGGTCCTCGCCTTCCCGATGATCTCCGTCAACGACGCCAGGAGCAAATTCCTCTTCGACAACCGTTACGGAACGGGCCAGTCGGTCTTTGACGGTCTGATGAGGGCCACCAACGTCCTTCTCGCAGGGAAGATCTTCGTCGTTGCCGGCTACGGCTGGTGCGGTCGCGGAGTGGCCATGAGGGCCAAGGGCTTCGGTGCCAGGGTTGTGGTCGTAGAGACCGATCCCCACAGGGCTTTCGAGGCGCTGATGGACGGCTGCCAGGTCTGCGATATGGAACAGGCGGCGGCCCTTGGTGATATCTTCCTGACGCTGACGGGGAACAAGGGGGTCATCAGGAGAGAGCACCTCCAGGTCATGAAGGACGGTGCCATACTGGGCAACGCCGGACACTTCGACGTGGAGATCGACAAGAAGGCCCTGGAAGACCTTTCTGAAGAGGTCCTGGAAACCAGGGAGAACGTCACCACCTATGTGATGGAGGATGGAAGGAGGATCAGCCTCCTGGCCCAGGGAAGGCTTGTGAACCTCGCTGCCGGCGACGGACACCCCATCGAGATAATGGACCTCAGCTTCGGTCTTCAGCTCCGGTCCGTACTTTACCTGGCGGAGAACCGGCTCTCTCCCGGCGTATACCAGGTGCCGGAAGATATCGACAGGGCCATAGTAAGGATGGCCCTGGAGGCCCAGGGCGCCCGGCTGGAGGAGCCGACAGAGGAGCAGGAGGCCTACATGCGGGAGTGGAAGGAGTAGTCGACCATGGCAGTCCTCTTCAGGGATTTCATCTACATGGACGCAGAGATGGAAAGGGCATCGAGGGGCGATATCCTGGTGGAGGGGGACCGGATCGCAGCTATCGGTCCCGGTCCAGGGGAACTGGCCGAAGAGATCGAGACGGTCCAGGGCAAGGGCAGGACTTTGCTTATACCCGGCCTCGTCAACGGGCATACCCATGCCGCCATGGTCCTTCTCCGGGGACTGGGGGAGGAACTCCCCCTGAAGCGGTGGCTCGAGGAGAGGATATGGCCCGTTGAGGCCGGACTGGTCCCTGAACACATCTATTGGGGTACCAGGGGGGCCATAATGGAGATGGTCTCCACGGGGACCACCTGCTTTTCGGATATGTACTTCGAGATGGACGAAGTGGCGAAGGCAGCCACTGAGACGGGCGTCCGGTGCTGTATTTGCCGCGGACTGACCGGTGACGACCCCGTGAAGGTCCGTGAGGGGGTCGAGCTGTTCCGGAGATGGAACGGAAAGGGGAACATAAGGGTCCAGCTGGGACCCCACGCCCCCTACACTGTATCTCTGGGTGCCCTGAAGGAGATCGTGGGTTCTGCGGCAGACCTCGGCTCAGGTGTCCACTTCCATTTCCTCGAGGCCGAGTGGGAGGAAGCCTTCATCAGGGATAGGTTCGGCCTCTCCCCCCTGGCCTACCTGGAGGAGGCGGGGCTCCTGGAGACCAGGGGCACCGTCCTCGCCCACTGTGTATGGTTCCCCGAGGGAGAGGTCCCGGAGCTGGCAGGAACCTCCGTAACGGTGGCCCACAATCCTACGAGCAACATGAAGCTGGGGAGCGGTCATGCGCCGCTGCAGTCCTTCCTGGAGACGGGCGTGCCGGTATCCCTTGGTACCGACGGTGCCGCCAGCAACAACAGGCTCGACATCTGGGGAGAGATGAGGCTATGCGCACTGATACACAAGGGCATCTCCAAGGACCCTACGGCCATAGCAGCCAGGGATATCTTCAGAATGGCCACCCTGTCTGGGGCGTCGGCAGCGTGTTTCGAGAAGCTGGGTCTTATCAGGGAGGGCTGGCAGGCCGACCTGGTGATGGTCGATCTTGACCGACCGCACTACATCGGCTGGGACCCCGATAATCTCATCGGCTTCCTCGTCTACGCCGGTTCCAGTTCCGATATACTGGGGACGATGGCCGCCGGCAGGTGGCTCTTCCGCGACGGAGAGTTCCCCGGTCAGGACAGGGGAGAGGTCATGGGCGAGATCTCCAGGTGCAGGGACGACCTCCTGGGCCGTGCCCTCCGCCGGTAGTGATATAATCGCCTGAAAAAACAGAAGGAGACATCCTGAAGATGCGATGGAGAAGCGGAAAGGACCTAAGGGAGCTGTTCTTGTCCTACTTCGAGAGAAAGGATCACAGGAGATTCCCCAGCTTTTCGCTGGTGCCTGATGATCCGTCCATTCTTTTCACAATAGCTGGCATGGTCCCCTTCAAACCCTATTTCCTGGGGATGAGGGTACCCTCCTTCAGCAGGGCCACCACCTCCCAGAAGTGCGTTCGGACCAACGATATCGAGAATGTCGGCAGGACCGCCAGGCACCATACCCTCTTCGAGATGCTGGGCAACTTCAGCTTCGGCGACTATTTCAAGAGCGGCGCAGCGGCCTTCGCTTGGGAGTTTCTAACCGACGAGGTGGGGCTGGACCCCGACAGGCTATACCCCACCATCTTCCGGGAGGACGAGGAGGCCTTCTCCATATGGAACGGAGAGATCGGCGTTCCGGCGGACCGTATCTACCGCATGGGCGAGGAGGACAACTTCTGGTCCGTAGGGCCCGTGGGACCCTGTGGCCCCTGTTCGGAGCTCATCTACGACCAGGGACCCTCCTTCTCTTGCGGAAGGCCCGACTGCGGTGTGGGGTGCGATTGTGACCGCTACCTTGAGGTGTGGAACCTGGTCTTTATGCAGTACAACCGCCTCGAGGACGGATCCCTGGAACCTTTGCCCAAACAGAACATAGATACGGGAATGGGCCTGGAGCGCCTCTCTTCGGTGGTGCAGCAGGTGCCGGGGGATTTCCAGACGGACCTCTTCAAGCCCCTTGTCGAAAAATCCTGCGAGATATGCGGCATAAGGTACGGCGAAGACCCGATGGGGGATATGGCAGCAAGGGTCGTCTCTGACCATTTCCGGGCCACGGCCTTCATGATCGCCGACGGGGTACTCCCCTCCAACGAGGGGCGGGGCTACGTCCTCAGGAGGATCCTGCGAAGAGCTGTACGTTTCGGGAGGCTTTTCGGCGTCGTCAGACCCTTTTTGATGGACCTGTTCCCCGCACTGCTGGAGGTTATGAGCGACCCCTACACCGAGCTTGTGGAGCAGAGGCCCCTTGTCGAACAGGTCATCGAAATGGAGGAGGATCGGTTCGGAAGGACCCTGGAGCAGGGTCTTCGCCTGCTCGAGTCGGAGATCGGCTCCCTCTCCGGGAAGAGGGGCGCGACACTTTCCGGAAGGGTCGCCTTCGAGCTTTACGATACCTTCGGCTTCCCCTATGAACTTACCGAAGAGGTCTGCCAGGAGAAGGGCGTCTCCGTCGATCGCGAAGGTTTCACAGGGGAGATGGAGAAACAGAGAGAGAGGGCCAGGGCCGGGGCGAAGACTGTGTCCGGGGGCCTGGAAAAGGGCCTTTTCGAGGAGATCAGGGAGAGGCACGGAGCAACGGCTTTCAGCGGCTATGTCTCGGAGAGGATCCACACTACGGTGACCGCCGTCATAGTCGACGACAGGAGGGTAAAGAAAGCTCCCAAGGGCGCAGAGGCCCTTATGGTGCTTCAGGATACCCCCTTCTACGGGGAGGGCGGGGGACAGGTCGGGGACAGGGGCACAATTAGAGGTGAGAGCTTTCTTGCAGAGGTTACCGACACCTTTAGGGCCGCTGGTGACCTGGTGGTGCACAGGGTCACCATAACCGAAGGCGAAGCTGCCGAAGGCAGCGCCGTGACAGCCCAGGTCGATAGTGACCGGCGGCGCGCCATCAAGGCCCACCACTCTGCCACCCACCTCCTCCACGAAGCCCTCGTAAGGGTTTTGGGCAGACATGTCACCCAGGCCGGATCCCTCGTCAACGAGGAGCTGCTCCGGTTCGACTTCACCCACATGAAGCCCCTCACGCCGGAAGAGATAGAGAAGGTCGAGATGATCGTGAACCGCCAGATCGTGCTCAACACCCCCCTCGAGGTGATCCAGACCGATGTAGAGAGCGCCAGGAGGATGGGCGCCAAGGCCCTCTTCAACGAAAAATACGGCGAAAGCGTCAGGGTGGTGCGCGTCCCGGGCTTCAGCGCGGAGCTTTGCGGCGGGACCCATGTAGACGCTACCGGCGACATAGGGTCCTTCAAGATCGTCCGGGAAGAGGGCATAGGATCGGGGATCAGGAGGATCACGGCCCTGGCGGGCATACCCTCCTTCCTGCACCATCGGCGGCTCTTCGAAAAGGTCGAGAACCTGGGGAGGGTCCTTTCCGTCCCCCCCGAGGAGCTCGAAAAGAGGGCGGAGGAGATAGTCCAGGAGAACCGTTCCCTCCTGGTCCAGATGGATAGACTTAAGAGTCGCTCCGCTCTTTCAAGGTTGGAACAGCTGGTGGCGGGCCGGGAGGAGGCCGGAGGTGTCTATGTCGTGACAGGAGCCTTCGAAGGGACGGGGCCGGAGGCTCTCAGGGAAGTGGGCGACAGGGTAAGGCAGAGGGTCTCCCCCGTTGTGGTCGTCCTGGCCAGCGAAGAGGGGGGTCGGGGGAGCCTGGTGGCCATGGCCGACAGAGAGGCCGTGGATCTGGGGGTCAACTGCGGCCTTCTGGTCGGGAGAATAGCCTCGGAGCTGGGCGGCGGCGGAGGCGGGAGACCCGATATGGCCCAGGCAGGTTTCAGAGATGTGGCCGGGATCCCCGTCTCTCTGAGGAATGTCCGCAGAATAGTTCTGGAAATGACAGGGGAAAGGGTTTGAAGAGGATACTGGGTCTGGACATAGGAAGGGTCAGGATAGGAGTTGCCATAAGCGATCCCCTGGGAGCGTTCGCCCAGGGGATCGATGTACTTGATGCCGGGAAGGACTGGATGGAGCATGTCAGGGAGTTGGTCCAGGAGCGGGACGTCGGCATCATCGTCGTCGGCGTCCCCGTAAGGACAGACGGTTCAAGGGGGCCCGAGGCGGCCTGGGTTGAGGGTGTAATGGAAAAGCTACGGAAGAAGGTAGGTGACGGTGGGGTCGAGATAGTGCCCTGGGATGAGAGGTTCTCCACCGCCGAAGCCGAGAGGGCGCTTATCAAGGGGGACCTCTCCAGGCGGAGGAGAAAGGGCGTAATAGACAAGGTGGCCGCTTCTCTTATCCTGCAGTCCTTCCTGGATAACAGGAGGGTCTGGTCTTGAAGCTGCCTGAGGATGTCAAGATGACCCCCATGCTCAAGCAGTACACCGAGTGGAAGAGAAGGTACCCCGACTGCTTGCTCTTCTTCCGGATGGGCGACTTTTACGAGATGTTCTTCGAGGACGCCAGGATCGCCGCGTCGATCCTTGACATAGCCCTCACAGCCAGGGATCCCGAGAAGAAGATACCCATGGCGGGAGTTCCCTACCACTCCGTCGAGAACTACCTGGAGAGGCTTGTGGCTTCAGGGCGGAAGGTGGCCATCTGCGAACAGGTATCCGAGCCGAACGGAAGGACCCTGGTCGACAGGCAGGTGGTCAGGGTAGTCACACCCGGGACCTTCCTGCCCGCCGAATCGGCTTCGGAGGGGAGGCTGGCCTGTGTCAACGTCCTTCCCGATGGCGTGTCCATGGCCCTTTTGAATTTTGCCACGGGGGTGCTTCTTGCAGGGACGCTGAGCCCCTCGTCGGCGAGGGCGGAGTTGGCGGCTTTTTCGCCTTCGGAGGTCATATGCCCCTCGGGCGGAGAGAGTGAGGCCGCCGCCCTGGTCCAGTCGGGCGATGCTCCTTTGATCACATCCAGGGACAAAGACGACTTCAGGGTGCCAGGGGCCGCGAGGAGGATCTGTCGCGAATGGGAGGTCTCCTCCCTCGAGGGGTTCGGACTCTCCGATCTCGATCCGGCCTGCGGATGTGCGGCGGTGCTGCTCTCTTTCCTCCAGGAGACCCAGTTCAGGTCCGCCCGGGGTGCCGTCGAGATAAGGCCCCTCCTCGATAAGGTCTCCATGTACATCGATCCTGCGGCCATTGAGAACCTTGAGATCGCCGGAGGTTCAGGGGGCTCACTCTTCGATACATTGAACCGATGCTCCACGGCCATGGGGCGGAGAAAGCTGAAGGAGTGGCTCCTGCACCCGCTCATCGAACCGGGCTCCATATCGGAAAGGCATGAAAGGGTTGAGGCCATGCTGCAGGCCCCCGAGGCAAGGGCAAGGCTGCATCGGGCACTTTCAGCCTGCGGCGACGTGGACAGGGCGCTCTCCAGGATATCCTTCGGGAGCGCCGGACCAAGAGATCTTGGCATCATAAGGGACACCCTGGAGGCTGTACCGGCCATAGCAGGACACCTGGACCGGATAGGCCTGTCAGACCTCCTGACCCTCCCGGAGAGACTGGATGAATTGAGGCTGCACCTTTCCTCTGCCCTCGAGGAAGAGCTCCCCAGGACCGTTCAGGGCGGCAGCGTGATCCGAAGGGGGTTCGACCCGGTCATTGATAGCCTCAGGGACGTCAGGAAGAACGAGAAGGAGTGGCTTGACAGTTATCTGGAGGAGATAAAGGAGAGAACGGGGATCAGGAACATGAAGATCGGGTTCAACAGGGTCTTCGGCTACTTCATTGAGATCAGCAAATCCTCCCTTAAGGATGTTCCGCCCTCTTTCACCAGGAAGCAGACCCTGGTCTCGGCCGAGAGGTTCGTGACGGAGGAGCTGGGACTCTTCGAGAAGAGGATGCTTTCGGCCACGGAAGAGGCCAGTGAGCGGGAGGAGCAGCTCTTCAGGGAGCTATGCCTCTCGGTGAAGGATTCCTCTCCTGGTCTCAGGGCGCTGTCGGATTCGATCGCCGCCGTGGATGTTCTGGCGTCCTTCGCCCGGGTCGCCGCCCAGGAGGGCTACTGCAGACCCGATGTGGACTACGAGGACCGCTTCCATATCCGGGGGGGTAGACACCCCGTGGTGGAGAATTCGCTCGTTTCGGGAGGCGCCTTCACCCCCAATGATGTCCTTCTCGACGGTGTGGAGAACCGTATTGCCATAGTTACTGGTCCGAACATGGCAGGCAAGTCGACCTACCTGAGGATGGCGGCCCTCCTGGCCATAATGGCCCAGGCGGGGTCCTTCATCCCCGCCGAAAGTGCCAGCCTCGGGGTCGTGGAGAGGATCTTCTCCCGCATCGGGGCCCGGGACGAGATCGCCAGGGGCCGGAGCACCTTCATGGTCGAAATGATCGAGACCGCCAACATTCTCAACAACGTCAACTCCAGGAGCCTGGTGATACTTGACGAGGTCGGGAGGGGGACCTCGACCTATGACGGCATGAGCATCGCATGGGCGATCCTCGAATATCTCCAGGAACAGCCTGACCGGCGTCCCAAGGTGCTTTTCGCCACCCACTTCCACGAACTTACCGTCCTCTCCGGCAGGCTCCCCGGCGTCAAGAACCTCAGTATGGCCGTCGAGGAGACCGGCGAAGGCATCGTCTTCCTGTACAAGGTAGTGCCGTCCCCGGCGGACAGATCCTACGGGATCGAGGTGGCCAGGCTGGCAGGTATCCCCCAAAGGGTCCTGGAAAGGTCCATGGAGATCCTGGAAGAGTTCGAAAAGAACAACGGGGCAGTTCAGGCCAGACCACCCCGTCAGACGGCGGGACAGCTGCCACTGTTCAGCGAGGATGCCGAAGAGCTGATCCTGGAGCTTGCCGGAGTTGAACCCGACGGGATGACTCCGATCCAGGCCCTTCAGCTGTTGTACTCCCTGAGGGACCGGGCAGCGGGGGTGTTGAGGTCAAGATGAAACCCATTAGACAGCTTTCGCCTGACGTTTCTTCCCGTATAGCCGCCGGAGAGGTTATCGAGAACCCGGCTTCGGTGGTCAAGGAGCTTCTGGAAAACTCCCTCGATGCCGGGGCCAGAAGGATCACCGTGGAACTCAAGGAAGGCGGCAAGACCTTCATCGTCGTTGAGGACGACGGGTTCGGCATCCCCTACGCGGAACTCCCTCTCGCCGTGGAGAGGTTCGCCACCAGCAAGATCACGGGAGTTGATGACCTTTCCCATATCGGTTCCTTCGGCTACAGGGGGGAGGCGCTGGCAAGCGTCTGCGCCGTGAGCAGGCTGGAGATCAGGAGCCGAAGGCAGGGCGAAGAGGGGGGAATGCTCCGCGCCGAGGGAGGGGTCGTCAGTCTTCACGTTACCCTTCCCTGTAGACAGGGGACCAGGATCCAGGTGGAGGACCTCTTCTTTAACCTCCCCGCAAGGAAGAGTTTCCTCAAAGGGTCCGCCACGGAGGCAAGAAGGGCGGTGAACGTGGTCAGGGAGTATTCGGCCGCTTTCCCGGGAGTAGCATTCCGTGCTCTCTCCGAAAACCGGGAGGTATTCTCCACCGACGGATGCCTCGACAGGGTGGAAGTGCTCAGAAAGGTCTGGGGTACCGGTGAAACGCCCAGGCATTACATCGTTGCATCGGGGCCGTTGAAGGTGGAGACCGCATGGCACCCCTCGCCAGGGTCGAGGAGAAGGGATTCCATAATATTCTTCAACGGGAGGCGGGTTCGGGACGCCGCCGTTTCTGCGGCTCTTTCGTCCTGCGGAGAGGCCGCCTCGGGGAACTGGATGTTCTTCATCACTGTACCGGCCCGACTCCTCGATGTGAACGTCCACCCCGGCAAGGCAGAGGTGCGATGCCACTCCTCCCTTCCCGTATTCGACACAGTAAGGAGGTCCGTTCTGGACCTCGTTGAGGGTGGCAGCATGACCGCTGAAGGGCTGCAGACCCTTTCGGACCTCCCGCTGAAGAGAGATATGGCCCGAAGGGCAGGCTCCGGACCTTTTCCAGGCCAGCCCAGGGAGGAAGGCCTCTTCGCCAGGGTGGGCGAACCTCGCTTCCCGCCGTCGATCGATGCGGGAGGGAGCGGAGTGGCCGGCGCGAGGCGTTTCATTTGCCGGATCGGATCGGGATACCTCCTTTTCGAGGAGAGCGACGGCCTTCTTATCATCGATCCCCATGCCGCCCATGAAAGGATCCTCTTCGAGAGGATCTCCGGCAGGCCATCGGGGGCTATGCCGCAGAAGATACCCGTACCCGTCGATCTGCCCCCCTCCCTCTCTGAAAGGGCTGAAGGATCAAGAACCGAACTGGAAGAGCTGGGGTTCCGGTTCGGCAAGGGTCAGGGGGGCGTTACCCTGGAATCGGTACCCGGTGGGTCCTCCACCAGCGGGTTCCTCGACCCGCTGGACCTTCTGAGATCCACCGTGGCGGCCATCGAGGATGGTCTTCCCCCTGAATTCCCCCTGGCCGGGGTGCCCGGCCAGTCCTGCAAGGCGGCGATCAAGATCAGCGACAGCATAAGCCTTGAGGAGGCAGAGGCTCTGCTTGAGGACCTCTTCCACTGCGAAGAGCCCTCCATGTGCCCCCACGGAAGACCTACCTTCATAAGACTTCGTGACAGGGATCTGTCAAGGCTTTTCGGAAGGGGTCAGGGCAATGAATGAAGGTTACAGGGAGATCCTCTCCGTCATAGGTCCGACGGCCTCGGGGAAGACCCTTCTCTCCCTTGAGCTGGCCCGAAGGCTCGGAGGGGAGATCATCTCCGTGGATTCCCGCCAGGTCTATCGTTTCATGGACATAGGGACCGACAAGATCAGCCGGGAGATCCGGGAGGAGATACCTCACCATCTGATCGATGTTGTGGATCCCGATGAGACCTTCTCGGCCGCGGATTTCGCCGCAGGAGCCGCCAGGGCGGTAGAAGAGATAGCCGCCAGGGGCAGGGTCCCCATTCTGGCCGGAGGGACCCCTTTCTACTACAGGGCCCTCTTTTCCGACATCATCGACTTCGGGGTCCAGAGATGGGACGACACCAGAAGAGAGTATGAGAAGGAGTGGGACCAGAGGGGATCGGATCTCCTTTACCGGAAGCTGGAGAGCCTTGACCCGGTCTATGCCGCCAAGGTCCATCGGAACGACCGGTTCAGGGTCATCAGGGCCCTTTCGATAATCGACAGGACGGGCAAGAACCCCACTACTATCCGGAGAGAAGGCCAGGGAAGAAGACCCTGTTTTGCGCCCCTCTATGTCGGTCTCTACCCTGGAAGGGCGGAGCTCTACCGGAAGATCGGGGAGAGGGTCAGGGAGCAGTTCAGCTCCGGATACCCCGAGGAGGTGAGATCCCTCCTCGACCGCGGCTACGGACCTGATCTCCCTTCGATGAGAGGTTTCGGCTACAGGGAACTGGCGGCCTTCCACGAGGGCAAGATCAGCCTCGAGGAGGCCCTGGAAGGAGATATCAGGGCGACCAAGGCCTTTTCCAGAAGACAGATGACATGGTTCAGAAGGTTTTCGCCAAGCCTGTGGTATTATGTCAAAGGCGTTCCGATACAGGATATCGCGAGGAAAGTGGTGGATCTTTGGGAAGCGAGAAAAAGGGGACAACAGGGGATCTAGAGCTGGTCTTCGCCGAACCGAAGGGCTTCTGCTTCGGTGTGAGAAGGGCCATTGCCGCCCTCGAGGAGTCCCTTGAACTGCACGGCAGGGTCTATGCCCTCGGGAGTCCTATCCATAACCCCCAGGAGGTAGAAAGGCTACTTTCAAAAGGCCTGGTGATCATTGAAACCCCATCGGAGATGCCCATGGGTGGGGCCGTATTCGTCCGCGCCCACGGTGTCTCCGACCCCGTCATGGAAGAGCTGCGCTCCCGGAACGCGCTGGTCGTGGACGGCACATGCCCCTTTGTGAGCAAGGCAAAGGAGAAGGCCGCCCTCCTCTCCAGGGAGGGTTACACCGTAATGATCCTCGGGGACGAAGATCACCCGGAGGTGAAGGCCATCAGGCTGTCCTCGGAAGGGCCGGTGACAGTCGTCGATCCTTTACGGCTGAAGAGTTTCGAGGTTGAAGGGTTGAACAAAGTCGGCATAGTATCCCAGACCACCCAGCGGGAAGAGGACCTCTCGGCGCTGGTATCCGGTGTATCGGCCAGGGCCTCCGAAACAAGGGTCTTCAACACCATCTGCGACGCCACCTCTTCGAGGCAGAGGTCGGTGGCACGCCTTGCGGGCTCGGTTGATGGTATTATCATCATTGGCGGAAAAAACAGCGCCAACACGGAAAAACTCTTCGAGATAGCAAAAACATCAGGTACACCGACCCTCTGGATCGAGGACGAAGAGGGGCTCGAAAGGGGATGGTTGGAGGACAAGACAAGGATCGGGATCGCGGCGGGCGCAAGCACACCCGACTGGCTGATCCACAGAATCGCTACGAGACTTGCGTCTGCAAAGAGCGCCAGGGAGGATGGATGGTAATGACAGAAGAGAACAGACCGATCAACGGCGACGACGGTAACGCGCTTTCTAACGAAGGAAATGAATCGATGGAAAGTTTTCTCGAAAAGTACGAGGTTGGGGCGATCCACCGGGGGAAGACCGTTGAGGGGACCGTGGTGGAGTCCAACGAGGACGGATGGCTGGTTGACGTGGGTTTCAAGTGTGAGGGCTTTCTACCAAGGAACGAATGGAGCCACAGGTCCCTTGTGGAAGCCAAGGAAGTCCCCTCAGTGGGCGATACCGTCAGGGTACAGGTCGTCTCCCTGAAACAGGGCGAGGAGGCTCAGCTCATCGTGAGCCGCTGGAGAACGGAGTTCGACGAACGATGGGACGCAATGGAATCGAGCCTTACCGGTGATGATGTCCTGGAGGTCAGGGGGCTGCGGAAGGTCAAGGGCGGTCTGATAGTGGACTGCTGCGGCATAGAGGGATTCATTCCCGTCTCCCACCTCGCCGAGGAGGGCAGGGGGATCAACCCCTCGAGACTTGTCGACGACACCTTCAGCGCCAAGGTAATCGAAAGGGACCGGAGAAAGAGGAGGATCGTCCTCTCCAGGAGAGCCCTCCTTGAGAACGAACTCATGGAGGAGAAACGGTCCTTCTTCGAAAAGACCGAGACAGGGCAGACGTTGGAAGGGACGGTCACGTCCATTACCTCCTTCGGGGTCTTCGTCAACCTGGGGCCCGTGGAAGGGCTTGTGCACAACACGGAGCTCGCCTGGGGGAGAAACGTCAAGCCGAAAGAGATCGTAAACAAGGGCGACCGGGTAATGGTCAAGATCATCGGCATAGACCCTGAGAACACCCGGGTGTCCCTGAGCATAAAACAGACCCAGCCAGATCCCTGGGACAGCGTGGCAGGCCGCTACACCGAAGGCGAGGTCCTGACGGGCAAGGTCACCAACCTGGCCGATTTCGGCGCCTTCGTGGAGCTTGAACCAGGGATCGAGGGGCTTGTCCATATCGGCGATATCAGCTGGCAGAGGATCCGCCACCCCAGAGAGGTCCTCAAGAAGGGGCAAAAGGTGGAGGTCCAGGTACTCTCCGTCGATGTGGAGAACAAAAGGATCAGCCTCGGCTACAAACAGCTCCACGACCCCTGGAAGGATATCGAGGAGAAGTACCAGGTAAACGGTGTCTACCCTGTAAAGATAGTACGTCTGACCGATTTCGGGGCCTTTGTGGAGCTGGAAGATGGGATCGAGGGCCTGATCCACGTCTCACAGATCAGCCGCAAACGGGTCGAGAAACCCAGGGACGTGGTCTCCGAGGGGCAGGAGGTCCAGGCCCGGATCATAGAGATCAAACCCAACGAGAGAAGGATCCGGCTAAGCATGAGCGTACTCGAGGAGCCCGAACCTAGGAAGGAGAGGGAGCCCGAAAAGAGGCGCAAAAAGAACGAGCCCCGCAACGACCCCTCCCAGTTCCTGGACGGGGAGACCAATGTGACCATCGGGGACATTATCAAGGAATCCCTGCAGGGAGAGTAGTACCTGACCAGCCGGCGGCCCTCTTCGGAGGGCCGCTTTTCAAGGAAGACAGAAGGGGAGGATCGCTGGATGCCAGTAAGAACTATCCGGGAGTACCCCGATCCGGTCCTCAGGGGAAGGGCGGAGGACGTTACTGATTTTGGAGATGAACTCCAGTCCCTTCTGGAAGACATGTGGGAGACCGTGGAAAGATACGACGGCGTAGGCCTTGCGGCGCCGCAGATAGGGGTCAACCTGAGGGTCGCAGTTATCGGGTGGAAGGACCGCAAGATAGTTCTCGTCAACCCCGTTGTGGTGGAATATGAAGGCGAGGAGATCCTCGAAGAGGGGTGTCTTAGCGCCCCCGGATTCTACGAGAAGGTAGCCCGACCGGAGAGGGTCGTGGTGGAAGCCCTGGACGAGAAGGGGCAAGCCTTCAGAACAGAGGAGAAGGGGTTCCTTGCAAGGGCCCTGATGCACGAGATAGACCACCTGGAGGGCAGGCTTTTCTTCGACCGGATCTCCCCCCTGAAGAGAAAGTTCCTCAAAAGAAAACTCGAGAAAAGGGTGGAAAAATGACCAGGAATGAGCCTTTTTGGTTCGCCGGATCGGGGAGGTTCGCCGCCCGCTGCCTTGAGATAATGGCAGAAAAACTCCACTTCAGCAGGATCATCACAGCTCTTCCCAAGCCTGCGGGCCGCTCCCTTGAAATGAAGGGGACCCCCGTCGACAAGAGGGCTTCGGAGTTGGACCTTCCGGTCTTTCGGACCGGGGATATAAACAGGGACAAAGATATCCTGAGCCTTTTCCTGGAAGAGAGACCCTTCTGCATCTTTGTCATAGACTTCTCCCATTTGATAGGTGAACCCTACCTCTCCATGCCGGGACCCGGGTGTCTGAACATACACCCCTCGCTGCTGCCCGCCTACCGGGGCGCAGCCCCGATCCAGAGAGCCATAATGAACGGGGACAGTGAGACGGGAGTGACCGTCTTCAGGCTGGTTAAAGAGATGGATGCAGGGCCCGTGCTCATATCCGCAAGGGTGGAGATAGGAGTCGATCAGACCTTTGGTGACCTCATGGAGATACTTGCCGTGGAAGGTAGCCGCATAGCCCTGGATGGTTTAGAATTATTCCGCAGGGGAAGGATTTCCTTCAAGGAGCAGAAGCACGAGGAAGCCTCTTTCGCACCCAGGATCACAAAGCAGGAAACAGAGCTGAGATGGGAAAAACCTTCCAGAGCGGTTCACGACCTTGTCAGGTCGCTGAACCCTTATCCGGGATCTTTCTTCAGATGCAATGAAAAGCGGATCAAAATATGGAGGACACGAATGCGGTCCGAAAATGGAGTCCCAGGCGAGATCATCGCATCCACCGAGGTAAATCCCGTAGTGGCTTGCGGTCAGGGTTCCGTCGAACTGGTCGAGGTACAGGAAGAAGGCCGCCGGCGTACTGACGGCGCTAGCTGGGCCCGGGGCCGTTCGATAAGGAAGGGGGATCTCCTGAAGTGAAGAGACCATTGGAACCGCACCCTTTTCCGAGCTCTCTGTGCGAGAGAGAATGGCCCAAGGCCCTGGCCGTTACCGGGGCCCTCGGATCAGGGAAGACCGAATGGGTGCTGAACCTGGCCATGGCCTTCCTGGGATGTGGTGAAGAGGTAACAGTGGCAGACGTGGATATAATCAACCCCTACTTCTGTGTAAGGCAGGTCGCCGAGAACCTGAGAGAAGAGGGTCTCAATGTCTTGACCCCGCCGGAGAGCACCAGGTGGTCCGATATGCCGGTCGTATCCCCGCAGGTATCCTGGGCGCTCAAGGACCGCCGGGGGAGGCTTCTTATCGACGTTGGAGGCGATGCCGCCGGAGGGAAGGCGTTGAAGCAGTTCTCGGTCCAGATGAAGGAGTCGGGTTACCTCCTGATCCTGGTTGTCAACCCCTTCAGGCCCAGCACCAGGGAGGCCGGAGGCATCCTCGACCTGAAGAAGGGGATGGAACGCATATCGGAGCTGCAGGTGGGCGCACTGGTGGCCAACCCTCACCTTATGGACCAGACCACAGGAGAGGATCTTCTCTGGGGTTACCGGAAGGTCCTCGATGCCGGAAAGGCCCTTGGGATCGAGGTCCTTTACGGCGCCGTACCGCCCCATCTGACAGCCTGGACGAAAACCTTACAGAAGGACTCCCCCATAGAGTTATGGCCCATGGTCAGGCACATGATGCTACCGTGGGAGAATGGCTACATGTGGACCGGGGCTGGCGACAGGTCACATGGGACTTAAGGCCGGAACCCTGAACCGGCCTCTACTACAACCCAAAAGGAAAGAGGGTGCGCGGGTAAATGGCAAAGGGACGTATCAACGTACTCGAGGAATACTGCAAGAGTTGTGGTCTTTGCGTCGAGGCATGTCCGGTCAAGGTACTTAGAATTTCGGAACATATCAACAGCAAGGGTTACCGGCCGGTAGAGCAGTACAAGGAAGGCTGCATTGCCTGCAAAATGTGTGCCACGACCTGTCCTGACGCGGCTATTGAAGTGTTCAGGATAGAAGAGGATCAATAAGGAAGGCTGGAGGTGGTATCCATGGCAAGAGTTCTTATGAAGGGAACTGAAGCGATAGCAGAGGCCGCCATCCAGGCGGGGTGCAATTATTTCTTCGGCTATCCTATCACCCCCCAGAACGAGATACCGGAGTACATGTCGGCAAAGCTTCCGAAGATAGGTGGCGCCTACGTGCAGGCCGAAAGCGAGGTCGCAGCCATCAACATGGTAATGGGAGGAGGGTCCACGGGTACGAAGATCATGACGACATCATCCAGCCCGGGGATCTCCCTCATGTCGGAGGGCATCAGCTATATCGCCGGGTGCGAGATCCCTGTCGTCATAGTCAACGTGATGAGGGGAGGCCCCGGCCTCGGAGGCATTCTGCCATCACAGGCTGACTACTTCCAGGCCACCAAGGGCGGCGGGCACGGCGACTACCGCCTTCTCGTCCTGGCTCCCAGCACCCTCCAGGAAGCAGTGGAGATCACACAGATGGCCTTCGATCTCGCCCTCAAGTACCGGAACCCGGTCATGATCCTCGCCGACGGCTTCATGGGCCAGATGATGGAGGCAGTGGAGATCCGGGAGCACGTCTCAGGAGAGATCCCCTCGAGGGAGAGCTGGGCCATGGGTTGCATGAGAGAGCGCGGGGGCAAAAGGTCCATCCTCAAGAGTCTCTACCTCAATCCCGAAGATCTGGAGCAGCACAACATCAAGCTCCAGAAGAAGTACCGGGAGATGGAAAAGGAGGTCAGGTTCGAGGCGTACCTTTGCGACGACGCCGAGATCCTGCTTTCAGCCTTCGGGACAACCGCCAGGATAGCCCGGTCGGCCATAAACAATCTCCGGAACGAAGGGATCAAGGTCGGCATGCTCAGGCCCATAACCCTTTTCCCCTTCCCGAGCGAAAAGCTTGCAGAGCTTGCCTCCGGGGTGAAGCACGTCCTGGTGGTCGAGATGAACATGGGGCAGATGGTTGAGGATGTTGAGGCTGCCGTTTGTGGAAAGGCCAAGGTCTCCTTTTTCGGACACGCCGGAGGGATAGCCCCCTCGGTCAGGGAGATCGAGGACCGTATCAGGGCCATTCTTTAGTTGCGGGGAGGTGCCGGACCAATGAAGGAGATCAAGATATACGAAAGACCAAGGGCGTGGGCAAAGGGGGTACACACCCACTACTGCCCGGGTTGCGGACATGGCATTACCCACAGGCTCATCTGCGAGATCATCGATGAACTGGGGATACAGAACGATATTATAGGGACAGCGCCGGTCGGATGCGCCGCACTGATGTACGACTATTTCGATATCGATTTCTGCGAAGCCGCCCACGGAAGGGCTCCCGCCCTGGCTACGGGTATCAAGAGGACCCGACCTGACAAGATCGTATTCACCTACCAGGGAGACGGCGACCTTGCCTCCATAGGCACAGCAGAGATCATCCACGTCGCCAACAGGGGCGAGAAACTGACCACTATCTTCATTAACAACGCCATCTACGGGATGACGGGCGGCCAGATGGCACCGACCACTCTGATAGGTCAGAAGGCCACCACCTGCCCCTTCGGCAGGGACCCGCAGCTTGCGGGTTATCCCATGAGAATGTGCGAACTGCTGGCGACCCTGGAGACCCCCGGCTTTATCGCCAGGGTCTCGGTAGCCAGGCCCAAGTACATCATTGAGACCAAGAAGGCCATCAAGCAGGCCTTCCAGAACCAGATCGAGGGGAAGGGGTACTCCTTTGTGGAGGTCCTCTCCAACTGCCCGACCAACTGGGGGATGACTCCCGTTCAGGCTTTCGAATGGACGGAGAGCGCCATGATCCCGCACTACCCCCTTGGCGTCTTCAAGAACTTCGAATAGGGGAGGGAGAATGATATGTCCGGATTCTTCAGAGGAATGATCGCCGCCGGTTTCGGCGGCCAGGGGATAATGGTCCTGGGGCAGCTGGTAGCATATACTGCAATTAGCGAAGGCCGTCATGTCACCTGGATCCCCTCCTACGGACCCGAGATGCGCGGCGGGACAGCGAACTGCTGTGTAGCCATCAGCGACGAGGAGATCGCCTCTCCGGTTGTGGCAGAGGCGGACGTCACGGTAATAATGAACAACCCCTCCATGGAACGGTTTGAGAAGTCCGTCAAACCCGGCGGTCTGCTGATATATAACTCGGATCTCGTCACATACCCGGAACCCAGGAAGGATGTTACCGTCTTCCCTATTCCCGCTTACAGCGTCGCCCTTTCTCTCGGAAGCGACAAGGTCTCCAACATAGTCGTGCTGGGTGTCATTGTGGAGGCAACGGACCTGATCGGCCTGGAAGCATGTATCGAGACAATAAAGGACAAGCTGGGAAAGAGAAAACCGCAGTTCCTTCCCATGAATCTCGAGGCCTTCGAAAAGGGTCGGGATATCGCCCGGGGACTGCTGAAGAAGGCCTGATCAATGCCCCAGGGAGAGGAGAAGATCTCCGGGAACCTGATATACCGTGGACGGATCCTGAACCTGAGAGTCGACAGCGTCAAGCTTCCCGATGGTGGAAGGGCAATGCGTGAGGTCGTGGAGCATGCCCCTGCCGTTGGCGTGGTCAGCGAGGCCGAAAACGGGGATCTTTTTCTTGTCAGGCAGTTCAGGTACCCTGCTGGTGAATTTCTCCTGGAGATACCCGCCGGGATAGTCGAGCCCGGCGAGAAAGCTGCCGAAACCGCCGCCAGGGAGCTGCAGGAGGAGATCGGCTTCATTCCCGGGGAGTTGAACGAAGTGACAAGGTTCTACACCTCCCCTGGGTTCACCAACGAACTGATCATACTCTTCCACGCCAGGGATCTTGCACACTCCCCGAGGGAGTGCGACGGCGACGAGTTCATGGACGTGGTCAGGTTAAGCCGGGATCAGCTGAAGGACCTGGCGGAGTCCGGTGAGATCAGGGACTCCAAGACACTTACTGCGATCTACTGGTACCTCTCGAGATAGAAGCCAAAACGGGGGAGGGGCCCATGGCCCCTCCCCGGGAAGGCTGGCGGAGTATGAAAAGGGATCTTCCTGAACTTGAACCCTTTTTCAGTTATCTGCGCTATGAAAGAGGCGGTTCCGAGAACACGGTGAACGCCTATTACAGCGACCTTCGGGGCTGGTTCTCCTTCTGCGCGGATAGAGACATCCCCCCCTCACCCCCTTTACCGGAAAGGATAAGCGAATATCTTGCCCTTCTCTCGAAAAGGGGGCGGAGCAGGTCGTCAATTCAGAGGTCCGCCGCAACGATCAGGTCATGGATGAGGTTCCTTGCAACGGAGGGGGTTTCCGTAGGTTCTCCCGATCTGCTCCGGCTTCCATCGCGGGAGAGGAAGCTCCCGAGAATCCTTACCGAAGGAGAGGTCGACAGGCTTCTCGATGCCTGCGAAGGAGACGACCCCGTTTCGCTCCGCGACAGGGCCATAGTCGAGATCGGATACGGCTGCGGGCTCAGGGCAGGGGAGATAGCTTCCCTTGAACTTTCCGACGTGGGGATCGATTCCGGGTCCATCAGGCTGAGGGGTAAGGGGGGCAAGGAGAGGATTGTTCCTCTTGTTGGGAAGGTTAAGAGCAGGGTTGAGAGATACCTGGCTTACGGAAGAGGTCGGCTTGGAGGCGCTCCCGGCGGGAGGTTCTTCCTTTCCAGGAACGGGAGGCCCCTGAGGAGAGAGGATGTCTGGAGGGTGATCCAGAGACGGGGCAAAATGGCAGGCATACCCAGGGCAAGGCTTTACCCTCACATTCTCCGCCATTCCTTTGCCACCCACCTCCTCCGGCGGGGGATGGACCTGAGGACCCTTCAGGAACTTCTGGGTCACTCCTCTATAATGACCACGGAAAAATACACCCATTTCGACATCGAACTTCGCGATGTATATGACAAGAGTCATCCCAGGGCCTGAAACTCCCCGGGAATGGGTATTCCCCAAGGAGGGATGTATGAAATGGATCAGAAGGATAAAGTCCGGGAAGCGGTATCGCTTATACAGGAAAGGATAAAACATCAACCCAGGGTAGCGGTTGTGCTGGGATCCGGTTTGGGGGCTTTCGCAGACTCTGTCCAGGAAGCAATTGAGATCCCCTACCGGGAAATACCAGGATGGCCTGCCTCGACCGCACCAGGACATGCCGGAAAACTGGTTTCGGGCCTTTTCGGGAACACCCCTGTCCTGGTAATGCAGGGAAGGCTGCACTACTACGAGGGCTATTCACTGTCAGAAGTTGTATTTCCTGTGAGGGTTTTCGGTGAGATGGGTATACACTTCTATTTCGCTACAAATGCCTCCGGGGGGATAAGCCACAGCCTTGCCCCGGGCGACCTGGTCCTTATTTATGATCACATAAATTTCCAGGGCCACAACCCGCTCAGAGGTCCAAACGAAGGATCATGGGGGCCCCGCTTCCCTGACATGACCTTCGCATATGACCGTGAATTGATGGACCTGACCGAGGTATCGGCCTCTTCCCTCAACATGCAGATAAGGCGTGGTGTATACGCTGCATTCACAGGGCCTTCATTCGAAACCCCTGCAGAGATAAGGATGCTCAGGCTGATGGGTGCCGACGTTGTGGGTATGTCAACCGTACCTGAAGTCATTACAGCCAGACAGATGGGAATGAGGGTTTGTGCCATATCATGCGTTGCCAACTATGCAGCCGGAATGTACGAAAAACCTCTATCCCACGTTGAAGTACTCCAGGAAATGGGAAAGGCATCAGGAAAACTGGTCAACCTGCTTCAGTCGGTGATACTCAAACTGGGGGAAAAAAGGCAATGAACCCCGTCGCTTTTATAGAAACAAAACGCGATGGAAAGGAAAATGACCTCTCCGATATCAGGGAACTTGTAGACCTTGTAACGAAGGGCGATGTTGCCGACTACCAGGTTGCAGCCTGGCTTATGGCGGTTTACTTCAATGGCTTATCTGGAGAAGAATGCAGGATCTTTACTGAATCACTTGCCATGTCCGGCAAAATGGTTCGTTTTCCCGATAATTTGTCTCCGGTGGACAAGCATAGTACGGGCGGCGTGGGCGACAAGACGACTTTGATCGTAGTGCCCCTTGCTGCAGCATGCGGTGTTCCCGTTGCAAAACTGAGCGGCCGGGGGTTGGGCTTTACTGGCGGAACCATTGACAAGCTGGAATCAATACCGGGTTTTCGGGCTCATCTTGATATGAGGGATTTTATTGCCCAGGTAAGGTCTACTGGATGCGCTATCAGCGGGCATTCCGGTGACCTTGCCCCGGCCGAAGCCATCTTTTACGAATTAAGGGATGTAACCGGGACAGTATCCTCCATCCCTTTGATAACAAGCAGCATAGTAAGCAAAAAGATAGCCGGGGGCTCAAGTTCATTTGTCTTTGATGTGAAGTGCGGCAGCGGCGCCTTCATGGAAGATCAGCGATCTGCCCTCGAACTGGCAGAGAGCCTCGTGGATCTTTCGGCCTCAATGGGAAGGGGATCCATGGCACTGATAACGGACATGTCGCAGCCCCTGGGGATGTGGGTCGGTAATGCCGCGGAAGTCGCCGAGGCGGTCGACCTCCTGCTCGGAAGAGGGCCCGACGACCTGAGGGAGCTCTCCCTGAGACTGACGGCATCAATGGTCCATCTCGGGAGACCCTCCATATCGCTGGATAAAGCTCTCAGCCTCGCCGAGAGGTCCCTTGATGAGGGAAAGGGTTACCGCAAGTTCGAGGAGATGGTCAGGTCCCAGGGGGGCGACCTTGATCGCTTTCAGGAAAAGGTTTCCAGAAGAGAACACCTTTCCAGAACGGTAAGGGAGATCTACGCCGCTGAGAGCGGAGTCCTGACCAGATGCGATGCAAGACGGGTGGGCGATGCCGTCAGGCTCCTGGGAGGGGGGCGACTCTCAAAGAAAGATGCTGTAGACCACGGGGTATCCTGCCAGATCCTCAGGAAGATCGGGGATGCGGTGTCGGCGGGGGAACCCCTGGCAAGGGTATACTTCTCCGGGGAAGGGGTCCGTTGGGAAGAGGCTCGAGCCGGTCTTGTCAGGGCTTTCGAGGTCGGCGAAGGTGCCAAACCCCCGAAACTCCTCCTGGGTTCCGTTGGGCCCAGGGAGGGTGATTAGGACAGGACCGGAGAGATGTGGACGGAACCGACCGGGGACCTTCTTGAAAAATGCCGAGAGGGCGATAGTCAGTCCCTGGAGGAGCTCCTTGTCCTCCTTACTCCGCTGGTAAGACATCTGGCTGGCCGGTTCAGCCGACCCGGCGATCCTCATTTTGACGACCTGCTACAGGAGGGGTATATCTCGATCCTGAGGGGTGTACATGGATACGACCCTTCCAGGGGCAAGTTCTCCTCCTTTGCTTTTTCATGCATAAGGAACGGGATGGTGAGCTTTTTGCGGAGGGGAAAGGCCCAGAGATCCATTGAGAGGTTGTTGCCGCCTGAGGTAGAGGGGCATTACCAACTCACGTCCTCAAAGATCATCGACCTGGATCTTCTGGAGGGTCTTTCGGTGGCAGAGACAACGGTACTGGACGCCTTTCTGGAGACGGGGTCCGTTACTTCATCGGCAAAGATCCTTGGCTGGCCGAGAAAGAGAGTGGACAACGCACTTCAGAGAGCCAGGCGGAAGCTGAGGCGGAAGTTGAATGTGGAGAGTCAAACTGGGAGAGGATCTGGAGAGCGGGGCTGATGCCCCTGAAGGCAGATCTGGCCAGGGCGGGGTCACCGGAGAGGATTCCCGCCTTTTCCGCGGTCCTGTTGTTCATGGACATGTGGCCCGCCAGGATCTAAAATATTGTGGCTGTCGGAGGCGAGTGTGCTCTGGTGAGTGCCCCGGGCTTCAAACCCGGTGGGGGTCGGTACGGCCGGCTCCGGTGGGTTCGATTCCCACACGTCTCCGCCATTTTTTTGCCCTCCAACGCATACAGGGAATAATAACAAGGGAGGAGAAAAAGATGAAAGAGAAAGAATTCAAGCTGAAGGGGTTTTCCTACCCCCTCACCCCGTTGGGCCGGTCTTCGATAGTAGGCCCATATCCGTGGCACTACGGAACGGAGTACATTAACATCCTCTACAGGACCGACCCCGAAGTGATCGCATCCTACCTCCCATACCCCCTTGAACCGGGAGAAGAACCTGACCTTGCCTACGTCGCTTTCAGCCGATGGTGGTCCTTGTGGGAAGAAGGCAAGGACATGCCATGGCTCAACCCCGAGAGGACCCAGTATCTTGAGGCCGCCATTTGGACGGGCTGCAGCTTCGAGGGTAGGCAGGGGCAGATATGCCTTCATATATGGGTCGATAACGATTTCAGCATGGCCAGGGGCTGGTTCATGGGATTTCCGAAGAAGTTGGGGCAAGTCTTCATGACCGGTTACCACCCTCTGAACCCCGGAATGCCGCAACCCGGACCTGGTACAAGGTTAAAGGGGATAGCATCGGCTCACGGAGAGAGGCTTATCGAAGGAGAGATGGAGATAATGGAAAGTGCTCCTCCTGGGGAGCTTCCCCGACCCATGGGCCTTCCCCTTTTCCATATAAGGCACTTCCCCTCAATCGAGAAGGGTGCCCCCCCCTCGGTCCTGGAGCTTGTTTCGCTTGGAGCCGAGAATTACCGTTACGGAGAGATCGCATGGCGTGGCAGTGGTAAACTGACCTTCTTTCCTTCGGAGATCGAGGAGCATTTCGCTCTTGCGCCCATTGAAGTCCTGGGAGCCTTATCCTTCAGTTCGGGGTACACCTTTGACGGTGGAAGGATCCTGTACAGCTGGGTATGAATCCCGTTTTCAAACTCCCATCCCATGGAAAAGGGGTTGAAATTTATTGTCCTTTTCGTCAAAATGTAAAGTGACATGGCAAGGGAAGCTCAAATTGCAGGGGGGTCTGGTGCTGATGAAGAAGCTTGTTCTTGGGCTGGTCTGTCTGATGATGGTGGTCGGAGTCTCGGTAGCCTTTGCTTTCCAGCCTGTGGCTGAGAAGGACCTGAAGATCGGTTTTGTTTATGTCGGGCCCGTTGGTGATGGCGGATGGACCTACATGCACGAGTTGGGTAGGGTGGATATGGAGAAGGCCTTTCCGGGAGTGGAGAGCTTCTTCGTCGAATCCGTTCCCGAGGGTCCCGATTCCGTCAGGGTCATGGAGACTTTCATCAGGAACGGCGCCAGGCTCATTTTTGCCACCTCCTTCGGATACATGGATTTCGTACAGGAAGTAGCCTCCAAGAATCCCGAAGTGATCTTCATGCACTGCTCGGGGTACAAGACCGCCGATAACGTAGGTAACTACTTCGGGAGGATGTACCAGGCAAGGTACCTCTCAGGTCTTGTTGCAGGTAAGATGTCCAAGAAGAATGTGATCGGCTTCGTTGCCGCCAATCCTATCCCAGAGGTCATAAGGGGGATCAACGCCTTTACGCTGGGTGCGCGCAAGTCCAACCCCGATGTGAAGGTCAAGGTTGTCTGGCTCTTCTCCTGGTTCGACCCCGCAAGGGAGAAGGAGGCCACCCTTGCCCTCATCGACGCCGGAGCTGACGTTATCGCCATGCACGCCGATTCCGGAGCAGCCCCACAGACCGCGGAAGAGGCGGGCGTCTACGTAGTAGGCTACAACAACGACATGAGCCACTATGCTCCGACAATGCACCTGACAGCACCGATCTGGAACTGGGGAATGGTCTATAAACACATTGTGGGCCAGGTGATAGAAGGGACCTGGCAGTCCAGCGACATCTGGTGGGGTCTGAAGGAAGAGTTCGTAGGTCTGGCCCCGATCTCTGATGCTGTCCCGACCGAGACCGTGGCGCTGGTCGAGGCCGAGAAGGCGAAGATCATCGACGGAAGCTGGGATGTATTTCACGGGCCAGTCAAGAACCAGAAGGGCGAAGTGGTAGTCAAGAGCGGGGAAAAGATGACCGACGGAGAGATGCTCGGGATGAACTGGTTCGTCGAGGGAGTGGAGGGGGACATCCCGAAATAGGGATCTGTTCATTTAGGGGGCGCGTGTCACGCGCCCCCTTTTTTTCTCCCCATGGTTTAGAATCGTTAAGTAGAAGAAAACCGTTGGAGGTACTGGAAGTGGTATCGGTAGGCCCTGTGCCCCTTGTATCAATGCGGGGGATAGAAAAGACTTTTGTCGGCGTCAAGGCCAACTCGGATGTAGACCTCGATCTAGAAAGAGGGGAGGTCCATACTCTTCTGGGCGAGAACGGCGCAGGCAAGAGCACCCTGATGAACATTCTTAGCGGTCTCTATACAGTGGACTCCGGGGCCATAGTCATCAACGGCGAGCCGAGGGTCTTCAGGAGCCCCCGTGATGCCATCAGGGCTGGTATAGGCATGGTACACCAGCACTTCATGCTTGTTCCCACCCTGTCGGTATGGGAGAACGTAGCCCTTGGTCTCGAGGACCAGCCCTTCTTGCTGGATAAAGGACGGGTTATCGAAAGAGTTGGAGATATACAGAAGAGGTACGGCATTCACGTTGACCCGTTGGCGCCGGTATGGCAGCTTTCCATAGGAGAGCAGCAGAGGGTGGCCATCATCAAGACCCTTTACCGCAGCGCCGACATACTGATCCTTGACGAGCCGACCTCAGTTCTTACCCCCCAGGAGACAAGGGCCCTTTTCAGGACCATCCGACAGATCACCGCTGAAGGACATGGTGTCATATTCATATCCCACAAGCTTGACGAGGTCATGGACATATCAGACAGGATAACCGTTCTTCGGAAGGGAAAGAAGGTAGCCACCGTCAATGTAAAAGATGTGACCAAGGAATCACTGGCCGAGATGATGGTGGGGAGAAGGGTGGTCTTTCAGATCGGCAAGACCCTTCAGAACCCCGGCAGGGTGATCCTGGAGGCAAGGGAACTGGTCGTCAGGGGGGACCGCGGGAGAGTGCGGGTTGACCATTTCTCACTAGATGTCAGGCAGAGGGAGATACTGGGACTTGCCGGCGTTTCGGGCAACGGCCAGGAAGAGCTATGTGACGCATTGGCAGGGATCCGAAAGACAGAAAAGGGCAGTGTCAGGGTTGACGGGTACGAGTTGGTCGGGAAGTCGACCAGAGAGTTCCAGAAGAGGGGCATAAGCTACATCCCTGCAGACAGGATCGGGACCGGCCTTGTGACGGGGATGAACCTCAGGGAGAACATAGCCCTCAGGAAATACTGGCGAAAAGAGTTTACAAGGTTCCGTTTTTTCATTCACTGGGAGAATATCGCAGGCAGGACAGGCCAGCTGGTGGAAAGATACAGTGTTGTAAATCCAGGATTGGGGTTTCCCGCAAAGATGCTATCCGGTGGCAATCTGCAGAAACTGATGCTGGCCCGGGAGCTCTCCGACGACCCCAGGGTTGTCATAGCCGTTCAGCCCACCTGGGGACTTGATGTCAGCGCTACCCTGTTCGTAAGGGAGACGCTCCTGGAACAGAGGGACAAGGGGGCGGGGGTGCTGCTTGTCTCCGATGATCTGGAGGAGATACTCTCCCTGAGTGACAGGATCGCGGTGATCCACAACGGGAGGCTGATGGGCATTGTGGAGGATCCTGACAGCGTGACAGAGGAGCAGATGGGACTCATGATGGCCGGTACGCGCCTTGAGGAGTTCTCCAACCCTGTAGGTGAAGGCAGTGACGGACAGGGAAAGGAGGTTTCCCCCTCTCTATGAGGTACAGGATAGTACTGAGAAGAAGGTTCAAGACGGGGGCGTTCTTCGAGGGGATCCTTCCTGTCATATCGATCGTCGCGGCGCTACTGTTCTCGGGAGGGGCACTGCTTCTCTTCGGGGTCTCGCCCCTTGCTGCATACAGGGCCATGTTCAGGGGTGCTCTCGGAAGCGGGTACGGTTTGAGCGAAGTTATAGTCAAGGCCATCCCTCTTGTCATTTCGGGGGTGGCAGTGGCTCTGGCTTTCAGGATGAAGGTATGGAACATAGGCGCCGAGGGGCAGATCTACCTTGGAGCCCTCGCATCTGCTGCAGCGGTGCGTTTCCTCCCTTCCGACAGCCAGGTAGTCATGCTTCTGACCATGACTGTGGCTGCGATAATTGCGGGGGGGGCCTGGGGGTATGTCGCCGGATTCCTGAAATCCCGCTGGAACGTCAACGAGGTCATAACTACCCTGATGCTTAACTACGTAGGCATTCACCTTGCTGATTACTTCATATACGGACCCTGGCGTGACCCCTCCAGCCTCGGCTTCCCCATGACCCCACCCTTTCCCCCTTCTGCCAGGCTACCCCTCTTTTTCGGGACCAGGGTGCACCTGGGGATCCTGGCGGCAGTACTGCTGGTGCTTCTGTTCAGACTGGTGATCAGGTGGACCAGGTGGGGTTTCGAGATACGGGCCATTGGGGACAACCCCAGGGCAGCAGAGTATGCAGGTATCAACTACGGAAGGAACGTGGTGCTGCTGATGTTCATTTCGGGAGCCATAGCGGGGCTGGCCGGGATGACGGAGATCGCCGGTCTCCAGGGGCGGCTTCAGCCGGGTTTTTCTCCCGGTTACGGGTATACGGCGATAATCGTCGCCTGGCTGGCCCGGCTGAACCCATGGGGCATCATGATGGTCTCCTTCTTCATGGGAGTTCTTCTTGTCGGCGGCGACACCATCCAGGTCATTATGAGGCTCCCCCTTGCGAGCGTGCAGGTCATCCAGGGTTGTATCCTTTTCTCCGTACTCGGCTTCGAATTCTTCAGGAACTACAGGGTGCTACTGTTGAGAAGGGAGCGCGGGTAGGATGGATCTTCTTATCCCAATAATGGCTGCCGCCGTCAGGAGCGGCACGCCTATCCTCTACGCCACCCTCGGAGAGATACTTACCGAGAGATCAGGGGTACAGAACCTGGGGCTTGAGGGGCTCATGCTGATGGGGGCCTTCTCGGGGTTTTCCGTTACCTATACGACGGGAAATCCTTGGCTGGGAGTCTTGACGGCCTTTTTCGTGGGAGTGGCGATCTCCGCCGTACATGCCTTTCTTTCTGTCTCGGTGGGGGCCAACCAGGTAGTTAGCGGTCTGGCCGTAACCATGTTCGGTACCGGTGCCAGCTCCCTCCTGGGCAGGAAGATGATAGGACTGACCGTAAAAGGCTTCGGAAAGGTCCCCGTGCCTTTCCTCTCGGATATTCCCGTGGCCGGTCCGGTCCTCTTCGACCACGACCCCCTGGTCTACATCTCTTACGGCCTTGTTCTTCTTCTCCTTTGGTTCATCTTCCGGACCCGGCATGGGCTGAACCTGAGGGCCGTGGGTGAGTCCCCGGTAGTTGTGGATGCCATGGGACTGAGCGCAGTCAGGCTGAGGTACTTTTACACCATGATAGGAGGCGGGATGGCCGCCGTGGGAGGAGCCTACCTTTCGCTGGCCTATACCAAGATGTGGGGCGAGGGGATGAGCGCCGGCCGGGGCTGGATCGCAGTGGCCCTGGTGATCTTCGCTGTCTGGCACCCTGCACGGGCCGTCCTTGGGGCATATCTCTTCGGTGGGGTAGGGGCGATGCAGCTTCGGATCCAGGCCGCAGGGACCAGCTTCCCGACCCCGATAATGATGATGATGCCCTACCTTTTCACCATACTGGTTCTACTGGTCATATCTGTGAAGAAAGGGAAGGGGATACTGATAGACGCCCCAGGGGCTCTCGGGGTCCCCTACTCCCGGGAGGACAGGACCTGAGCCAGGGGTTCTCTCACCTCTTCTCTCTGATCCTTGAGAGGTCCGCAATGGGGTCGATGTACTGGTACTGGGGTTCCGAATCCCAGGGGAAGAGGATCCATGTCTCCTGGCTGACCTCCGTAATGTAGGTGTCAGTCAGCGGTCTGCCGTCGGGCTTGGCGTAGACGGTGGCGAAATGACTTTCAGGGAGCATTTCCCTGACGATCCTGGCCGTCTTGCCCGTGTCTACGAGGTCATCTATTATCAGGGACCTTTTGCTGTCGTCAAGGACATTCTTGAGCACTTTCGATTCCCCCTGTGACCTGACGGTGTAGCTGGAGACACAGACCGTGTCGATGAAGTGGATGTCCAGCTCCCTGGCTATGATGGCTGCAGGGACAAGTCCGCCCCTGGCGATGGCGATGATCCTCTCCCAGTCGGTCCCTATCTCCAGCAGCCTCCAGGCCAGGGCCCTGCAGTCGTTGTGGAACTGGCTCCAGGATACAGGGTAGGTCTTCTTGTAGCGGCTGTCAGTCCCTTGCATGCTCTTCCTCCCGGATGCCAAAAGGTCGTCCCAGGTCCCTTCAGGACCTCTTCCATCTCGTGCCGTGGGGGGTATCTTCCAGGATTATGTTCCTTGAAGCCAGTTCATCCCTGATGGAATCGGCCCTTTTGAAGTCTCTCATACTCCTGGCCTTCTCCCTTTCCGCGATAAGTGCCTCCACCTCTTCCGCAAGGGCCTCTTCACCATCCCCGGACATATCGAAGAGGCCTAGTATCCCGTTCACATACCTGAAAAACGAGAGAGCCCTCTCCCTGTAGTCCGGCGCGATGCTTTTGCCTCCCGCAGTCGCCTGGTTGACGGTCCTGATGACCTCGAAAAGCACTCCAATTGCTCCGGCGGTATTGAAATCGTCCTCCAGGGCGGCGTCGAACCTTTCAAGGGCATCATCGGGGAAAACTGCCGTCCCGGAAGTATCCGCCGTGGGATCGATTGGGGCGTTCACCAGTTCGGTGTAGGAATTCTTGATCCTGGCGGCGGCGCTTTCTGCCTGCCTGAGGCTCTCGTTAGAGAAGCTGATCGGGGATCTGTAGTGGGCGCCGAGCATGAAGAGCCTTATCGCGAAGGGAGAGAACCGCTCCCGGGCCTGCCGGGCAGTAAGGAAATTTCCGAGGGACTTGGACATCTTCTCCTGGTCCAGGAGAATGTAGCCGTTATGTATCCAGTAGTTCACGAAGGGTTTCCCTGTTGCCGCCTCGGCCTGGGCCACCTCGTTCTCATGGTGGGGGAAGATCAGGTCGCTGCCGCCGGCGTGGATGTCAATGGTCTCGCCCAGAAGGTTCATGGACATGGCGCTGCATTCTATATGCCACCCGGGCCTCCCCTCTCCCCAGGGACTCTTCCAGGAAGGTTCACCCTCCTTCTTCCCCTTCCAGAGGACGAAGTCAAGGGGGTGGCGCTTCCTGGGGTCCACTTCGATCCGGGCCCCGGAGAGTAGGTCGTCAAGGGACTGTTTAGCGAGCTTCCCGTAACCGGGGAAGGACTTCACGTCGAAATAGACATCGCCGTCCACGAGGTAGGCGTGGCCATTCTCGACAATCCGGGATACGAGGTCGATGATCTCCGGGATATACATTGTTGCCCTCGGGGAATGGGTCGGACGCCTTACCCCCAACGCGTCGGCATCCTCGAAGTATGCGGCAATGAATCGGTCGGCAAGTTCAGAAACGGATATGCCTAGCTCGGCTGCTCTTTTTATCATCTTGTCGTCGATGTCGGTGAAGTTCTGGACGTAGGTGACCTCGTAGCCCTTTGCCTCGAGAAAACGCCTGAGAGCATCAAAGACGATGAAGGGCCGGGCGTTGCCTATATGGAAGAAATCGTATACCGTAGGTCCGCAGGAGTAGAACCTTACCTTTCCCGGCTCAATGGGGACAAATGTCTCTTTCCTGCGGGTAAGATCGTTGAAAAGGCTTAAAACCATGATGGCACCTCCAGTGGACGGGAAAGATCCTCTATGGAGGTATCCTATACCAAGAGGTCAAGGCGGACAACAGTTCGGGTCCTTTCTGGTGCCGGGGTCCAGGGGGGTTTATCAAAACCTTCTTTGGGAATAGACTATCAGGGGTCCGGATATATAGGTGGGAGAGAGATTGAAAGATTCCGGTCTGGAAAGCAAGATCGCATCGCTGCCCCTTCGCCCGGGAGTCTACCTTTTCCAGGATGACGAGGGTAGCGTTATCTACGTCGGTAAGGCAAAGTCCCTGAGAAAAAGGGTCCAGTCCTATTTCAGGCACGGGGATTTCGCGTCGCCCCGGCTGAGGAAGCTCGTTAGATCGATCAGGGACCTGTCCTTCATCAGGACAGAGACCGAGGCCGAAGCCCTGATAACGGAGGCGAGGCTGATCAAGCAGTATCAGCCCTTTTTCAATATCGATCTGAAGATGGGAGAGCGGTATCCTTATGTAAAGATCACCCGCGAACCCTTTCCCAGGATCGTTATCACTAGGCACAGGGAAGAGGGTGACGGTTCCGACTATATAGGACCCTTTGTCAGTGCCGGCGAACTGCGGCATATGCTTAGACTTGTGGAGAGGTTCTTCCCCCTCAGGGTATGCAGCGCAGGGTCGGGGGGCGGCCCTTGGGCGAACAGACCCTGCGTCAGGTATGAGCTTGGAAGGTGCCCGGGCCCCTGTGCAGGCCTTGCGGATCCTTCGGAGTACAGGGAGAGGGTGGCCGATATAGCCCTTCTCCTAAGAGGTCGGTCGGCCGATCTTGTCGGAAGGCTGCGGCAGAGGATGGACAAGGCCTCGTCCTCGATGGATTTCGAGACCGCCGCAAGGATTAGGGATACAATAAGGGCCCTCTGGAAGCTGTCCAGGAAACATGTCTCCATGGTCTTTTCGGAACCTCTGGATAGTGGAACATGGAAGAGCCTCGTTCAGATTCAGGATCTTCTCTCCCTTCCTGCGATACCGTGGAGGATCGAGGGGTTCGACGTATCCCATTTCTCTGGAGGTGAGACCTACGGAGTCTGCGTGGTCTTCGAACAGGGAATGCCCAACCCCTCCCTCTACAGGAGATACAGGATCAGGAGCGTTGAGGGGATAGACGACTTCAGGGCAATGGGTGAGATCCTGGGCAGAAGGTACACCAGGCTGCTGAAGGAATCGGGAGCCTTGCCGCAGCTGATCCTTGTCGATGGAGGACCGGGGCAGTTGAACTTCGCTGTGGAGGCTCTCAACACCATCGGCATATCGGACATCCCGGTGGTGGCCATCGCCAAGAGAGAGGAGCTGCTCTTCACCCCCGGAGCCAAGAGACCGGTAAGACTTCCCTGGGACAGTGGGGCGTTGATGCTTCTAAGAAGGGTCAGGGACGAATCCCACCGGTTCGCCATAGCCGCCAACAGGAAAGCCGGGAGAAAGAGGATGTCCGTCTCAGCCCTGGAAGAGGTACCCGGCGTGGGAAAGATACTTGCGTCAAGACTTCTGTCGAGATTTGGAAGTGTCGCCAGAATGTCCAGCCTAACACCCGAGGAGATAGCTTCAGTAAAAGGTGTAAGCATCAAAACGGCAAGAAGGATCATCGTTCACCTTGGAGGTCCGGAGGAAGAAGATGCGGACAAATGATCCGAAAGAGGACGCCTATTACATGGGAGCGGCCCTTAGCCTTGCCCTCAGGGGGACGGGGAGGGTCTCCCCGAACCCCATGGTGGGGTGTGTTATCGTTGGCCCCGAAGAAATAGTGGGATGGGGTTACCATGAAGGACCAGGGAAACCGCATGCCGAGGCAGTCGCACTAGACCGTGCCGGAGAGAAGGCACTGGGGGCGACACTTTACGTCAATCTTGAACCGTGCTGTCATCAGGGCAGGACACCCCCCTGTGCTCCAAGGATCATTGAAGCAGGCATAGCCAGGGTGGTCGCCGGCTTGGCAGATCCCGACCCCAGAGTGTCATGCAGGGGTTTCAGAGTGTTGAAGGAAGCGGGCATCAAGGTCGACGAAGGCCTTCTGCAGGAGAGGTGCAAAGAGATCAACAGGGGTTTCCTTTCACGAATAGAGAGGGGGCGCCCCTGGGTGACACTGAAGGGTGCGGTTACCCTGGACGGGAACATGGCCATGGGCTCCGGTGAAAGTCGTTGGATAACCAATGCCTTTTCCCGGGTCAGGGCCCACATGTTGAGGGACAGCAACGACGCCGTCATGGTAGGGGTCGGCACAGTCATGAGTGATGACCCGGAACTTACGGTCAGGGATACGACGGGCAGGGATCCCGTTACAGTAGTGCTTGACCCGTCGCTACGAACCCCGCTGTGGGCCAGAGTGGTAAGGAGAGGCACCATAATATTCTTCTCCCGGAGCGTCAGTAAGGAGAAGTTGGAACAGCTCGAAGAGAGAGGATGCACTCTTTTCAGGGTCTCTGCCGACATGGAGGGAAGACCTCAACTGGAGCAGGTACTGCAAAGACTTGCGGAAGAAGGGTTCAATAGCGTCCTGGTGGAGGGTGGGCCCAATATCCTTGGTTCTTTCATGACCCAGGGACTTTTCGACAGCGTCGCCCTCTTCATCTCCACCAGGTTTTCCGGAAAAGGGCAGGGGATCGGTGGAGGTCTCGCTATTGAAAGGCTTGCCGATTCAATTGGAATAAGAACCGAGAGGGTCAGGAACCTTGAAGGGGACCTATGGCTGGAGGGGGTCAACCCATGTTCACAGGTCTGGTAGAATGCACTGCAAAGATCGTCAGCGCCAGGAGATCAGGTGATATGGTAGAAATGGAGATCGGTGATGTTCCCTTTGCCGGTGAACTGAAGAGGGGTGATTCGGTCTCCGTCTCGGGCGCATGCCTTACGGTGGTTGTCCCGGGAAGAAACAGTTTCACAGTTGAGATGATGCCCGAGACCTTCGATAACACCCTTTTCAGCAAGACCGGTCCCGGATACCGGGTCAACCTTGAAAGGGCGATGGCTGCAACGGGCAGGTTCGAAGGACATATCGTCACCGGTCATGTAGACCTTGTCTCAATGGTCGTCGCTCTCAAGAGTCACGGGAAGAGCCGGGAACTTGACTTCACACTTCCAGTCGATGCAGCCGGGCTTGTCGCGCGGAAGGGGTCGGTAACTGTACAGGGGGTCAGTTTGACGGTCATTGAAAGGGGAGATTCCTTCTTCAGGGTCGGCCTGATCCCGGAGACGCTGAAATTCACTACGCTGGGGGAACTCAAGATCGGTGATCCTGTCAACTTAGAGTACGATATACTATCAAAATACCTGAAGGATCTGCTGGAAAGCAGGACCTTGCAGGTTGATGACAGATTGACCATGGACCGCCTGGCTGAGATGGGTTGGTCATGAACAGAACAGGGGAGGGTGCTGGGACCTTGGAAGAGGAAGCGGCCACCACAACGGTGGAGGAGGCCATAGAGACGATCCGGCAGGGCGGAATGGTGATCGTCGTCGACGATGAATCAAGGGAGAACGAAGGGGACCTCGTAATGGCCGCAGAGTTGGCCGATACGGAGAGCATCAACTTCATGATCTCAAGGGCAAGGGGTCTTGTCTGCGTTCCCATGGACGAAAGGACAGCAAATAGGCTTAACCTGGAGCCCATGGTCAGGGAGAACACCGACCTCCACTCGACGGCCTTCACGGTGAGCGTCGATGCCCGTGAAGGTGTAACAACGGGGATATCGGCCGCTGAGAGGGCCATTACAGCAAGACTGCTGGCCTCACCCGACTCCTCTCCGGAGATGTTCCGAAGGCCGGGGCATATGTTCCCTCTTATCGCAAGAAAGGGGGGCGTCCTCAAGAGAGCCGGCCATACCGAAGCGGCTGTCGACCTTGCACGGCTTTCGGGCAGATCGCCTGTGGGGGTCATCTGCGAGATCATGAAGGATGACGGTACAATGGCCCGGTTCCCGGACCTGGTCATGTTCGCCAAAACCCACGGGCTCAAGATAATCACCATCGAGGAACTGATCAGATACCGGAACAGGAAGGAGAAACTGGTTGAGAAGGTGGCCGTCGTGAATCTTCCGACGGAGTACGGCGACTTCATCGCCCACGCCTATATGTTCGTACTGGAGGAGATGAAGGACAAGATCCACCTTGCTCTCGTAAAGGGGGAGATCTCCCCTGATCGGGAGGCCCTGGTAAGGGTCCATTCGGAGTGTTTGACCGGTGATGCACTGGGTTCCCTGAGGTGCGACTGCGGGCCGCAGTTGAGGGCTGCCATGGCGATGATCGAGGCGGAGGGGAGCGGGGTGCTGCTGTACATGAGGCAGGAGGGCCGCGGGATAGGCCTGTTGGAGAAACTTCACGCCTACGAGTTGCAGGAGAAGGGGCTGGATACGGTAGAGGCCAACGAGGCTCTGGGTTACAGGCCAGATCTCAGGGATTACGGTATCGGTGCCCAGATACTTGCCGACCTGGGGTTGAAGAGAATAAGGCTTATCACGAACAACCCGAGAAAGATAATCGGCCTTGAAGGTTACGGCCTCGAGGTGGTGGACAGGGTACCCCTGGTCATCTCGCCCAACACCTTCAACGAGAAGTATCTGAAGACAAAGGAGAGCAAGCTGGGGCACCTTCTGCACCTGAAGGATATTATCGGGTAGGGAGTGTGTCCCATAATATTATAATTGACGGGGAAGTGATGGGGGATGAGGATCATCCAGGGCAAGCTTGTAGGTACAGGCCTACGTTTTCTTCTTGCGGTCTCAAGGTTCAACGAGCTCATCTCCTCGAGACTGCTCGAGGGGGCAAAGGACTTTCTGCTAAGGCACGATGTGCAGGCCCAGGATATAGACGTTGCATGGGTTCCGGGAGCCTGGGAACTGCCCCTGGTCGCCAGGGAGAGCGCACTCACGGGCAAATATGACGCCATAATCGCTCTCGGAGCTATCATCAGGGGCGATACACCCCACTTCGATTATGTCGCCTCCGAGGTATCCAAGGGGCTCGCGCTGGTGGAGATGGAGCAGAGGGTCCCTGTTTCATTCGGTGTGCTGACCTGCGATACCCTGGAGCAGGCGCTGCTGAGGGCCGGAAGCAAATCCGGTAACAAGGGAGCAGATGCCGCGTCCGCCGCCATCGAGATGGCCGACCTTTTGAGACAGATGAGAAAGTCCTAGCAGAGGAGGAACCCCTTATGCTCGATATCAGGCTCTTCCGAGAAAAGCCCGAGGAATTGAAATCAGCCCTTGAGACGAGAAATGGCGTTTTCCCCCTGGAGGATATCATCGAACTTGACTCCCGACGGAGGGAGATACTCACACGTACGGATGACCTCAGATCTGAGAGGAACCGGGGTTCAAGGGAGATCGCAGAACTGAAGAAGAAGGGGGAGGATGCAACGGGGCTGATGGAGCGGATGCAGGTTATCGGAGAGGAGATCAAAGAGAACGACGAAATGATCGCCGAACACGAGGATCGTATCCAGTCGCTCCTCCTGGAAATTCCCAATCTTCCCCATGAATCCGTACCTGTAGGGGCCGATGAGAGCTTCAACAAGGTTGTCCGCTCCTGGGGCGAACCACCTGTTTTCGACTTCGAACCTCTGCCCCATTGGGATATCGGAGAGTCCCTGGGAATAATGGATTTCGAGCGGGGGGTCCGCCTTGCGGGGAGCCGGTTCACGGTCCTGAGGGGGGCCGGGGCCAGGCTGGAAAGGGCCCTGATCAACTTCATGCTTGATATCCACACCAGGGAACACTCCTTCGTGGAGGTACAGCCACCCTTCCTTGTGAACAGCGATACCATGAAGGGTACCGGTCAGCTGCCGAAGTTCGCCGAGGACCTGTACTCCTGTCCATCGGACGATCTCTGGATGATCCCCACGGCCGAAGTGCCGCTTACCAACCTTCACCGGGGGGAGATCCTCTCAGAAGAGGATCTCCCTCTCTACTATACCGCCTATACCCCCTGCTTCCGGAGAGAGGCAGGTAGCCACGGCAGGGATGTACGGGGGATGCTCCGGCAGCACCAGTTCGACAAGGTGGAACTGGTGAAGATCTGCTCACCTGAGAGCAGCTACCGTGAGCTTGAGTCACTGACCCTGTCGGCGGAGGAGGTCCTGAAAAGGCTGGAACTGCCTTTCCGGACGGTCCTGCTCTCAACGGGGGATATGGGTTTTGCCGCCAGCAAGACCTACGACCTGGAGGTCTGGCTCCCTTCGCAGGAGAAGTACAGGGAGATAAGCTCCTGTAGCAATTGCGAGGATTTTCAGGCGCGCCGGATGAACACAAGATACCGCCCGAATGGCGGAGGCAAGGTGCAGTTCGTTCATACCCTTAACGGATCGGGGATCGCCGTCGGAAGATGCCTCATAGCCATTCTAGAGAACTACCAGAACCGGGAAGGGACGGTCTCTGTACCCAGGGCACTCGTCCCTTACATGGACGGGGTTGAAGTGATCGGTGGTCGGTCCATTCCCTAGACCCAACGGGCCGATTTCATGTTAAAATCATAAGAGAACGCAGAATGACCGGATAAGGTGTTTTTATCCGGCAGGAGCTGATCTTCCAGGGAGGACGCCTTATGGCGATGGATGTCCACGAGATCCAGGGTGTTGTTTTCCTAACGCTCTCGATATTCGTTTTCTTTTTCGCGATACAGAGGATATCGAAGACGACCCTGGAGAGGGACCAGTACCAATTCCTGAAGGACATATGTCTTATGGCCGCATGGGGTCTTTGCGGGATCTGGTCCCCTGACCCCTCGGTGCGACTGGTGATTGCCATGGGGCTCCTTTCGGCCATTATCGGGGTTGGACAGAGGGTGAGACCGAAGTTCCCGTGGCCCCTGGGGTTCTTCATTATCGGTGTTGTCTTTGCGTCCACGGGTTTAGGGATATCTTTCATCGGGTTCCCCGGAGGAGAGTTCCTATTTCTAAACAGGTACTCGTCGATCATGGCCACGGCCCTTTGGGTAGGTATCTTCCCTCTCCTGCTCCAGGAAATGGACCAGATCCCCGGCCTGGCAGGTTTCCTCTCGGCCGTGACCTGGATAGTGATGCTGATAGTTACAGGCCTTTCGAGGCAGCATATCTACGGTGCCTTCTACATGACCCTCGTGGGGGTCGTTATCCTTGCTGTGTTCTGGAGTCGGCACGGTCACTCATACCGTCGTCTTGGGGAGCCGGTTGCCGCCCTTTGGGGCACCCTGATAGCCGGTACTTCCATTATGGGTGTCAGCAAAGGGGTCACCTTTTCCACACTTATGCTGATCCCTCTCGGGCTATTTGCCATTCCGATGGTGGAGGCCTCATTCAACATAGTCAGCCGGGCCTTCTCCTCAAGGCCCCAGGGAACCTTGTTCCTCTACAGGAGGCTTGTCAGCCGAGGAATGGACCATACTCCCGCCGTCCGTGCAGTGGGGTCACTCTGTGCCGTATTAGGGGCTGCGGTGGCCTCCTTCCAGCTCAGGGACGAGAGTATGGCTCTGGCCGCGCTCCTGTCTTCCACGATCCTCCTCGGAGGATTCCTCTTCGTCGTTTCGTCCGGAAAGAGTAGGTCCGTCCCATACTCCTCCAGGTCCTACCTGTGGGGAACACCTATCGACAGCGTCTCAGACGACTACGCACTGGGGAGGATCCGGTCCTGGGTCCTGCAGGGGGGGCCCGGCCGATACATCGTCACTCTCGATGCCCTGTCTGCCCTCCGCGCAAAAGATGATAGCTCATTCAGGCAGATCGTCCGCGGTGCCGACCTTGTCCTTCCTGACGGCCGGGGTCTTACGGGAGCCCTTGGTTTCCTGGGGACCCCCGTCATCCAGCGGATCCCCGGCGTCGACTTCGTCGAGCGTATGTGCAGGCTTGCTTCCATAGAGGGATGGCCGGTATTCTTCCTCGGAGGAGCCCCCGGTGTGGCGAACAAGGCTGCCGAGAAGCTCAGGTCCCTTTATCCCGGGCTGGTGATCGGTGGCATACGGCACGGTTACATCGAACCCACGGACCTTCCCGGGATCCTAGAGGATATCAGGAGATCCGGTTCAAGGTTCATCTTCGTCGGGATGGGAGTTCCCAGGCAGGAGTACTGGATAGGAGAGCATCATGCAGAGCTTGACGGAACAGTTTCGATAGGAGTAGGGGGAAGTTTTGACGTTATTTCAGGCAACCTGAAAAGGGCGCCCCTTTTCCTTCAGAAGGCCGGCCTCGAATGGCTCTTCAGGCTTGTCCAGGAGCCGTGGAGATGGAGCCGGGTCAGGCGTCTCCCTCTTTTTGTGTTCCACGTAATCCTCACGAAATTAGGTTTTTCTTCTCTGAAAGGGGAATGAAGTATTGACGATAAACGCAGAGCAGCTAATGCACAGGGACCTGTCATCCGTGTCGGAGGATGACAGTGTACTTGACGCAGTTCATCTTCTTTTCAGCCAGCGCCTTTCAGGGGTCCCCGTGGTGAGGGACGATTGGGTCCTTGTTGGTTACCTGTCTGAAAAGGATATTCTTCGAAAAGCAACGCCTACCTACCTGGAAGTCCTTGCCCAAAGTTCATTCCTGGATGATTCCGAGGGAAATCTTATCGAAAGGCTCAAGCAGATCGGTAACATGAAGGTAAGGGATGTTATGAATCCTGACCCGATCTTTGTCAGGCCGTCTGAGAGCCTGATGACCGTGGTGGACCTGATGCTCCGCAAAGGGTTGAAGAGGCTTCCCGTTGTGGAAAGCCGCAAGCTTGTAGGCGTTATCGACAGGGGCGGATTTTGCGAGTTCATGATGGAGGGCAGTGAGTTCCATGAGACCCGATGAACCGGTCCAGACCTTCGATGACCTTGACCCTGAGATCGAATCCTTCAGGAGGGCACTGGAGGTCAGCCTTGAGGAGGAGAAGGCACGCCTGAGGGAGGAGCAGGGCAAGGCCCTGGAAAGGATCAGGGAGCTGTCGGAGAATTCGATTGCCCTGGCGGAGAGCGAGTGGGAGAAGTACGACGAGATGCTCCACTCCTCCAAGGAGTCCTTTATTGAAGAGCTGAGAGGCAGAATGAGCTATGTTCTGGATCCTGTCCTGGAGAGGATGATGAACGGGGATCTCGTGGAAAGGGCTGTCAGCGGGATACTCCCCGCTGCTTATCGGGAGCGAAAGGAAGGCTGCCGCTCTTGATAAGGGATATGCTCTTTCTCGGTCTCTGGGGCCTTGTCAGGGACAGGTCCCGGATCATCGAGAAGCTGCACGATCTTGGCGTCCTTCATCTACGGGAGGAACCCGTCGAATATGTTTCAACGGAGGCTGCGGCAGAGCTGAAGCTTCTGAGAGGCAAGGCGCTGGGTCTGCTGGAGAGCCTCGGCTGGAACAAATGGAGTTCTATTCCCCGAAAAGCCCTTGAAGAGAAGAGATCCGTACTCTCCTCCCCTGATGAAGCGATAATCGATGGAATAAAGGACAGTCTGGACTCCTTCAGCACAAGGATCGCCGAGAGGACCCGCCTCAGGGAGGAACTGGAATCGAGGGTCAATTCGATAAAAGGAGCCCTTAGGACGGTCAGGCATTTCGATTCCTTTATTTCAGAGAACTCCGGGAAAGGCCTTGAGGTCACTCTCTGGTGGGCACAGAGAGCAAATGTCGCTGACCTTGCCGCCAGGATAAGAAGGATGATAAAGGAACATGACCCCCTGGGCAGCGACGACAAGACCCCTTATCACCTGAATGTCAGTCCAGGTGGAGAGAGGATCCTCGCCATTGCCTATCCTTCCGAGTTCAGGAAAGAGGTCTCGGACATCCTGGCCTCAGACGAGTGCCTTTCATGGATGCTCCCGGGAGAGTATGAGACCATGTCCTTCCAGGATGCCATTCCCCTGATGGAGGCCGCCCTTGAAGACCTTCCCCGGAGGATAGAGGAGATCGAACGGAACCTTATGAAGACAAGGGAGGAGTGGGGACCCAAGATAGGGGCCCTCTATGTCCTGCTGGACGAGAAGATAGAGGAGATCCTTGTCGAGACTGGAAGCGACACCCGGGGGGTGATATTCCGTCTTTCGGGATGGGTCCCTACCGACGAAAAGGACAGGCTTGAGACCGAATTGAGAGGAGAGTTCCGGGAAAGGATCCTTCTCCGCTGGCGGGACCCTCACCGCGGAGAGTGGTCCGAAGTCCCCACGTCCCTCAGTAATCCGGATTATTTCAGGCCCTTCGAGCTGTTTTTGAGGCTGATGCCTGTCATTTCATACAAGGGGCTTGACCCCACTATCCTTATCGGTATCTTTTTCCCCTTCTTCGGGGGATGCATGATAGGCGATATGGGATACGGACTGGTGATAGGAGCCCTCGGTCTCTTGTTCAGGAAGAAGGTGGGTCGCCCGATACTTAGCGACGTCGGGTCCATTCTTCTCTTCATAGCAGCGTGGTCGATCTTCTGGGGCGTGGCCTACGGAGAGGCGTTCGGGGATCTGGGACACCGGTTACTTCACCTGGAGCCGTTATGGCTCGAGAGATCCCAGGTGGTCATTCCCGTAATGATATTCACCATAAGCCTTGGATTTGCCCACGTTCTTCTGGGTTTTATCATGGGGATGATCCAGGGGCTGAGGACAGGTCACAGGCACCTGTGGCTGGAAAGGCTGGGGAATATCCTGATCTTTATGGCCCTTCTCACGGGGATGATCCTGGTTAAAGGATGGCTGCCCGGACAGCTCTTCACCATCCCCGTTACTCTCCTGGTGCTGGGACTTGCCCTTCTCCTTGCAGGAGGAGGAATGGGGGGTCTTGTCGAAGCTCTGGGATCTGTCGGTAATGTGCTCAGTTACGTCCGTATAGCCGCCATAGGTCTCTCCTCCGCCATTCTCGCCATGGTGGCCAACAGCTTCGTTGATTTTATGGGGGTAACCTTTGTAGGTATCTTCATGGCCATGACGATCCACCTTCTGAACTTCGTACTTGCCATTGCAGGTTCGAGCCTGCATTCTGCCCGGCTTCAATACGTGGAGTTCCTCGGGAAGTTCTATTCCGGAGGGGGAACCCGGTACAAACCCTTTTCAAGGAGGAAACCAGAATTATGGAAAAAGCACTGATAGCTCTGGCAGCAGCTCTGGCCGTGGGATTGCCCGCTATAGCCACAGCATACGCCCAGGCCAGGATAGGCAGCGTAGGCGCGGGGACTATTGCAGAGAAACCTGAGACGGGAGGAATTATCATCATCCTTGAGGCCCTTCCGGAGACAATGGTGATCCTGGGTTTTGTCGTAGCTGTCATGCTGATTTTGCAGTTCGCATGAGCCGGTCCTGACCAGGGCAGAAAAAAGGCTCCCGAGAGTCACCTGATGATATGACAGGAATAGGAGATTTCAAGAGAGCTCTGGAGGAAGAGTTTGCACGAAGATCGGCGGAGATGAAGGCAGAATCGGACCGGTTCGTCTCCGACAGGATGTTTGTGGCGAGAAGAGAGACGGAAAGAGAGGTCCACTCCATAAGGACCAGGCATAGAAAGAGGTATGAACTTATCCTGGAGAGAGAAAAGAGGCGAGGCCTTCTCCTGGTCAGGGAGGAGGCCCTGGAAAAGATCTCCTCCTTCCTTGAAGAGATCTCGAAGAGGGTAGGTGAAAGGATCTCCATGATCCGGGGGGACAGGGTCCTCTACGGAAGGATTCTTGCCGAACTGGTCGAGGAGGCCCTGGACTCTCTGGCTGAGGAGGCGGTCGTTCTGGTCCCTCCAGGTGAAAAAGACCTCATCTCCAGGGACAGAAGAATAATTGCCGTGGAGGAGAGCGAAGAAGGTACATCGTGGGGTGGTTGTCTTGCCACCGATGCACGTTCCCGGTCCATCTTTGTCGATAACACGATAAAGACCAGGTGGGACCTGTTCCAGAAAGAGCTTGTTCGAGACCTCTCGGAGAGTTACTGTCATGTTTTTGAAGGATCTGAAGGATTTTCCCGAGAACTACGGCTACCTTAACGCCAGGCTCCGGGCTCACTTCTTGGACTTCCTGGTGAAAGAGGACTATCGGCGTCTGGCATTCCGACGGCTTGAGGAGATAGAGATCTTTCTGCTTGAGACCAGGTACGGAAAGAGTTTCAGGAAAAGTCTGGTCGAACAGCCCCTCTCAACACATCGGAGGATAGAGGTAGCACTTGCCGACACCTCGGCTGACACCCTCAACCATGCCAGGAAGATGGCCATGGGGGAGCCCGAGGACCTTATGACGGTACTTCTTGCCAGGGCCGACCTTCATAACGGGAGGCTCCTTCTCAGGTATTACTTCACCGGTGCCATCTACGAAGGTCACCCCCAGTGGCACGGTTACGGGACCCTTCCGGTGACTTTTTTCGCGGATCTCTGGAAGAGCCACTCCATTACCCATGTGATGGACAAATGTCTTGCCTTTGACCACCCCTTTTCAAGGGCTCTGGGCCGGGCCTGCGGCCAGGTGGCCAAAGGATCCAGCCTTCCTGCAAGCGAAAGGATCTTTCTTTCGGGGGTATTGACCTATCTGGGCGAGATCCTGGACCGTCACAGGACCAAGGATTCTGCTCTTGTCAGAGAGCTGCTGGGACGGTCTATCGACATTTGGAACATGAATATATGGTCAAGGGTCGCCGCCGGCGTCCTGTCTGGGGAAAAGGCGGTAGAACTTTTCATTGAAGGAGGATATTCCCTCTCCACGGACCGGCTCAGGAATTCCTCTCAGCCGAAGGATCTCCTCGCCTCGACACCCTGGGAGGCCATTTTGGGACGCTTCCAGGGAGGTCTTGCAGAAATGGTGACAGGCAGGGCAATGAGGGAGTTCTGGAAATGGCAGATAGGACAGAGAAGAAAGGACCCTCTCGGCATAGAAGTAGCAACGGCGTTCATCGCTCACCAGCTTCTGGAGTGGCAGAACCTGAACGCTCTCGTGGTAGGCGTGGACATGGGTCTTGAAGTGGATACGATCATCGACAAGCTGGTCCTTGCGGGGTGACTTTTTTGGAGAAACAGAACTACGGCAAGGGATACGTCCTTGGAAGACAGCTTTTTATTGAGCTCTGGTCCCTCCTGGGGTTCGAAGCTATGGTCTGCGAAGGGCCCGAGGACTTTCCGGAATGTTTCCGGAAGCTTCAGAGCGAAGAGGTCGCCTTTGTGCTAGTCGAATCGGACTGGGTGGAGAGTATCCCGGAGTTCTACAAGAGGAAGGCGAAGACCTCTGACCCTGTCTGGGTGCAGATGCCCTCCCTCAAAAGCAGCGTAAAGGGTTGGGAGTGAGCGATATGTCCAACATGGGAAGGATCAGGAGCCTTGCAGGGACGGTCATACGGGCCGATCGGGACAAGCCGGTCTCGAACTTCGAGGTCGCAAGAGTGGGTAATGAACGTCTCCTCGGAGAGGTTATCAGAATAGATGGAACGGAAGTCGATATCCAGGTCTACGAAGAGATCGACGGCGTCCATGTGGGAGAGCCGGTCGAATTCACCGGGGAACTTCTGGGTATCGATCTTGGCCCTGGGCTTCTGGGAAGCGTCCTCGACGGGATAGGAAGACCCCTGCTCGGGAGTTTTTCGGAAGAGGGCGTCTCCTGCTTTCTGAAAAGAGGTTTCTTCTCGAGAAGCCTTGATACCAAAAAAAAATGGGTCTTTACTCCCATAAGGGCCTGCGGAGATCCTGTTCTTCAAGGCGATGTCATAGGATCCGTCATTGAGGGAGAGGGTTTCAGGCACCTGATCCTGGTACCTCCCGGGAGCGGCCCGTCGAGGGTAAAGGAGATATCCCCGGGAGACAGAAAGTTCAGTGTCGATGATACAGTATGCCTCCTCGAGAACGGACAGAAGATCTCCCTCTGCCAGCGCTGGTACGTAAGGACACCACGTCCCTGCGCGGAGAAGCTCTCTTTCTCGGAACCCCTGATAACGGGGCAGAGAGTACTGGATACTCTCTTTCCCGTCGCGCTGGGCGGGGCAGCTGTGGTCCCCGGTGGGTTCGGCACGGGCAAGACCGTCACCCAGCAGTCACTAGCCAAGTGGTGCAATGCCGAGGTGGTCGTGTATATAGGTTGCGGAGAGAGGGGCAACGAAATGACGGAGGTCCTGGAGGAGTTCCCCCACATCAGGGACCCCCACACCGGAAGACCTCTGATGGAGAGAATGGTACTAATAGCGAATACCTCCAACATGCCTGTCGCCGCAAGGGAGGCCAGCATATATCTTGGGATGACCATAGCCGAATATTTCCGCGATATGGGACTTGACGTCGCGCTCATGGCTGACTCCACCTCCCGTTGGGCAGAGGCATTGAGGGAGATATCGGGACGCCTGGGCGAAATGCCCGGTGAAGAGGGGTACCCTGCCTACCTCGGGTCCAGGCTTGCGCAGTACTACGAGAGGGCAGGAAGGGTTATGGCCCTGGGAGAGCCCCGAAGAAAGGGATCGATCACCATATTCAACGCCGTTTCCCCTGGAGGTGGCGATTTCTCGGAGCCCGTCACCCAGGCGAGTCTGAGACTTTCGGGAGCTTTCTGGGCCCTCGACAAAAGGCTTGCCGAGAGCCGCCATTTTCCGTCAATTAACTGGAAACAGAGCTACTCTCTCTACGAAAGGGCCCTTGAGCCCTATTTCATGCAGAACCTCGGTGAGAAGTGGAGGGATGGTGTCTCCTTCCTCAGGGAGCTGCTGGACCGTGAGACGGAGCTTCTCTCCCTCGTCCAGATCGTGGGAAGGGATGCCCTTTCGGAACAGGACAAGTGGGACCTGGAGATGGGTGAGATCATAAGGATAACCTTTCTTCAGCAGAACGCCTTTGATCCTCTGGATGCCTTTAATTCTCTGGAAAGACAGATGCAGTTCGCCGGGACCCTGAAAGATCTTCATGAACTGGTCACGAAAGAGATTGAAAAAGGGGTCCTGTATCAGCAGATACAGAGCCTCGGCCTGTTGCGGAGGGTCCTTTCACTCAGGGAGACATCGCCAGAGGAGTTCCAGGAACGGTCTTCCGCGTGGTTTGACGACCTGATCCGATCCCTTTCCGGATTGGAGGGCTCCTGATATGATCCTTTACAGGGAAGGTTCCAGACTTGTCAACGGCATATCGGGACCCCTGATCTTCGTATCCAACGCAAGGGAAGCGGCCCTGGGGGAGGTCGTGACCATAGAGACCGGTAAGGGGAGGAGGACCGGGCAGGTACTGCAGGTCGACGGCGATATCTGCGCGATCCAGGTCTTCGAGGGGACCCTCGGACTGAACCCCGGCGACTGCACTGTATGGTTCGAGAAGGATGTGGTCAAGGTCCGCCTGGGACCCTCCCTGATGGGACAGACCCTCGACGGCCGGGGTGTTCCAAGAAGCGGCAAGGCACTTCCCTGTTATGAGAAGGAGGCCCCTATAACAGGTTCCCCTCTTAACCCAGCCATGAGAGCGAGCCCGAGCGAATTCGTTGAGACTGGCATATCGTCCATAGACCTTCTTAACACACTGGTGAGAGGCCAGAAACTGCCTATCTTTTCGGGGTCGGGCTTACCCGCTAATGAGATAGCTGCCCAGGTGGTCAGGCAGGCTCATGTTCCGGGTAACCCCGAGAGGTTTCTGGTCGTCTTCGCCGCCATAGGGATAACGGAGAGGGAAGCTAGATTCTTCAGGGATTCCTTCGAGGAGACGGGAGCCCTCTTCAACGGGGTCTTTATTGTCAACCTTGCAAGCGACTCCGCCGTGGAGAGGCTCCTTTCGCCAAGGACGGCCCTGACGATTGCGGAGTACTTTGCTTTCGATCGCGGCTATGACGTTCTGGTGGTAATGACGGACATGCTTCACTACTGCGAAGCCCTCAGGGAGGTAAGTTCCGCAAGAGAGGAGGCCCCGGGGAGAAGGGGCTTCCCGGGATACCTCTATTCTGACCTTGCAAGCCTCTACGAAAGAGCCGGGTGCATAAAGTGGGCTAACGGGAGCATAACCCAGCTGCCCATTGTTTCAATGCCGGGAGATGACATGACCCACCCGGTGGTGGACCTTTCGGGGTACATTACTGAAGGCCAGATCGTCCTGGACAGGGGGCTTCAGGCGAGAGGTGTCTACCCCCCGATAAATGTCCTTTCGAGTCTAAGCAGGCTTATGAACAAGGGGATCGGCGAGGGGAAGACCTTTGCTGGTCATAGGCAGGTAGCGGACCAGCTTTTCGCCTCCTATGCGAGGTCCAGGGAAGCATCCAGGCTGAGGCTGATCGTAGGGGATGAGGGTCTTACGGAAACGGAGCTTCACTACCTCCGGTTCGGTGCGGCCTTCGAGAGAGTTTTCCTCAACCAGGGGAACAACGCTCTTTCTATAGGGGAATCCCTGTCGGCGGGGTTAAAAGCCCTCTCGGTCCTCCCCGACGAGGAACTTTTCAGGATCCCCGCCGATCTTATTGAGGAGACAGGGAGGGTCCGGATCGATGAACAGTGATGTCCCAGTATCCCGGAGCGAACTGATAGAGATCTCTCGGCAGATTGAGAATATGCGTTTCGGCTGTTCTCTCCTGGAAAGGAAAAAAGAGGCCCTGCTAAGGGAGATCGAGACCGACCGTGCCACCTTCCGGACAATGAGGCAGGAAGTTGAGAGCATGCTCTCTTTCGTCTCCTATGCCTATGCCCTTGTCCAGCTCTTCGAGGGTGAATCGGTGATGACACTGCTGTCCTGGGGGATCGAACCGCGGAAGGTCAGGATCGTCCGGCATGCCCTTATGGGGTGCAGGTACTCGCAGTTCTTCCCAGAGGACAAGGAGAGGGGATCCCTCCTGGGAGGCATGCTTATGGATCCTGCCCTGGCTTCACTGCACGTGGATGAGCTCCTGGAGACCCTGGCCAGGATAGAACCTGTCCTCTGGAGGTACATTAACCTCAAATCCAAACTGGATGCCCTGGAGCTGGAGTTCGAGAAGACCAGGAGAAAGGTGAACAACCTTGAACAGGAGATGCTCCCCGGACTGGAGGAGCAGCAGAGAAGGATAAGGCTGGCCCTGGCTGAGAGGGAGAGGGATGAAGCCTTCTCGGTCAAGAAGATGCTCGGGAAAAGGGCAAGAACCTCCCGTTCCCAATCTCTCGGGGTCCAGGGCAGACGTGGGTCCAATTGAAGCTTGTAATCCTTTCAGTGGGGAGACCCAAAAGCCCCCTTTATAAAAACGGAATAGAAGAGTACCATCGGAGGATAGGCAGTTGCGTTCAGTTCCAGTGGCAACCGGTAAGGAGTTCCGGAGGCAAGTCCTCCGAGGCATCCCTCCGGGAAGAGGGTGCGGCGATCCTCAAAAAGATCAATGACAGGGACTTTCTTGCCCTTCTCGACAACTCCGGCGACAGGTTCACCAGCGAGGGCTTCTCCCGTTGGCTCTTTGAAAGACTCCGAAGCACCAGCGGTCGTGTGATACTGTGTGTAGGAGGCCCCTTCGGTGTTTCCAGGGCAGTAAAGGCTAGGGCCGATGTGATGGTATCCCTTTCCCCGATGACCCTTACTCACGACATGAGCCTCCTGGTTCTCTTCGAACAGGTCTACAGGGCTATTGCGATAGAGAAAGGGACAGGTTACCATCATTGACCCGAAGCAATTGACCCGAAGCAACAGATCAGGGAACTTTTACAAGTACAAGTTCTACAGCCATGGAAGGGTGAGATCAGGACGATGAACATGGAACAGATGATGAAACAGGCGCAAAAACTCCAGTCCGAGATAGGAAGGATCCAGGAGGAATTGGCCAGGGAGAGGGTAGAAGGAGTATCAGGGGGTGGCATGGTCAAGGTAACCGTTACGGGCCAGGGAGAGATCATAGGTATCTCCATTGAGCCCGAAGTGATCGATCCCGAAGAGAAGGAAATGCTGGAGGACCTTCTCCTTGCCGCCATCAGTGATGCTTCAAGGAAGAGCAAGGAGCTGGCCCAGTCCCGGCTTGGCAGGTTCGGAGCTGGTCTGGGTATTCCCGGGATGGGGTAGGAGGTCGGAGTTGTCCATTTCTGAACCAGTAGAAAAGTTGATGAAACTCTTTTCCCGCTTTCCGGGAGTGGGTGACAAGACGGCCAGAAGGTTCGCCCTTTTCCTTCTGCAACAGCCTGGTGAGTTCTCCGATGAACTTGCCTCCACCATATCTTTAGTGAGGGAGAACACTTTCCCTTGCTCCATATGCGGCAACCTGACCACCGAGGATCCCTGTCCCGTATGCTCGGACCCCTTTCGGGACAGGGGCATCCTCTGTGTTCTGGAGAACGTTGAAGATATGATATCCATTGAACAGGCTGGTGTCTTTTCGGGGCTCTATTTTATCCTTGGCGGGAGGGTCTCCCCCATGGACGGTGAGGACGTGGCACCGGAGAGGATCGCTAAACTCAGGGAATACGCGACTGGAGGGGGTTTCAGGGAGATAATAATTGCGACCAACCCGAGTGTCGAGGGAGATCTCACTTTCTACGCCGTTCTTGATTCCCTGAAGACGACGGGTCTCAGGATAACAAGGCTCGCTTTCGGACTGCCCCTGGGAGGCACCATCGGTTACGCCGACCGGGTGACCCTGCACGCTTCCATAGAGTCGAGAGTCGATGTCAGGGTCCCCGACAGGAATGGAGAAAGAAAGGAGTGAGAACATGGCCGAAGGGATAGTCAAACTGATGCTTCACCTGGCAAGGGCGATTTTCGTATTCCTTGGCGGGATAGCCGGCTACCAGGCGGTAAGGATAGCCGTCCTGCAGGAGTGGTGGCCCCAAGGGGTCTTTCCCTATTCGTTCATCCCCTTTGTCTTCGGTGTTGTTCTTTTCGCCATGATCGGATACCTGATCTCACCGGTTTTTGTAAGAATACTCGGCTTTATAAGATCATCCTTTGAAAGGAACCTTGAAACCCTGAGCTGGCACGACATCTCCGTTGCACTGACAGGACTTATCGCCGGCCTGATAGTAGCCAACCTGGCCGCACTTCCCTTTGCCGATCTTCCCGTGGTAGGCAGCTACCTGGCGATCCTGCTCAACGTATCCCTTGGATATCTTGGCGTTACCCTCTTCCTGAAAAGGAGGGAGGAGATCCATGATATGTGGAGCTCCATTGGAGGTCTAAAACAGCGTTTCAGTATCCGGGGGAAGAGAGCCAGAGAGAACGGCACCAACAGCCTGGCCGGCCTTTCCGTCGATACGGGGAGCGAAAGGAACTCCGTTAAGGTCCTCGATACGAGCGTCATTATCGATGGAAGGATCCTTGAGATAGTAGCTACGGGTTTCCTGGAGGGACCCTTCATCCTTCCCCGGTTCATACTGAACGAGCTCCAGGCCATAGCGGACTCCTCGGATCCCACACGGAGGACCAAGGGAAGAAGAGGGCTGGACATCATCAACGAGATCAGACAGCTCTCCGATGTGACCGTCCAGATCCTGGAAGTGAGCCTCAAGGATTTCGACGTGGGCTCTGTTGACGAGGGACTCGTCGCTCTCGCAAGGGAGCTGAATGCCAAGGTGGTCACCACTGACTACAACCTGAACAAGGTAGCACAGATCCAGGGGATCAGTGTTCTCAACGTCAACGAGCTTTCCAACGCCCTTAAACCTACCCTGCTTCCAGGAGAAGCCATCACTGTGGATGTTCTCCGTGAGGGCAAGGAGCCTCAGCAGGGGGTGGGTTATCTCGACGACGGCACCATGATCGTCGTCGAGGACGGCGAAAGCTTCATCGGGAAGAGGGTGGAGGTTGTAGTAACATCCATGCTCCAGACCTCGGCAGGGAGGATGGTCTTCGGGAGGATCAGGAAAGAGGTGCGTCAATGATGGAGTGGTCCTTTGTGATCGTCGCCGCCGGTAATGGGAGGCGATTCGGAGGTCCCCCGAAGCAGTTCGAGAAGCTGGGAGAAATGCCTCTCTGGGAGTGGTCCGCTAGGACGGCGCTGAAACTGAAAGCAGATGGAGTGGACCAGATAGTTCTCGTGGTGCCACCGGGGATGGAGAGCTCTATGGAGGCAGGTACCGCGAGTATCCGGTCCCGGATCGACCTTGTGATGGTACCGGGCGGAGAGAGGAGACAGGACTCCGTTCTCAACGGGCTCAAAGCGGCAAGGGGTAAAAGGGTGATGATCCACGACTCCGCACGACCCTTCGTATCGCCGATGCTATGCCGTCGTCTTGTCAGTGAGGCGGTGAAGAGGGGTTCGGCCGTACCCCTTCTTCCGGTAACGGATGCCCTCAAACATGCAGATCAGGGTGTCATTGACGAGGGCGTTCCCCGCGAAGGTCTTCTGGTGACCCAGACACCCCAGGCATTTCCGTCTGAGGAGATCTATCGCGTTCTAAAGGAGACCCCCGGCCACTTCAGCGACGAGGCGGAGGCCTGGCTGGCTTCCGGAAGGGACCTCGGGTGGACCAGGGGAGATCCACTGAACTTCAAGATCACCTTCCCAGAGGACATGGAGTTGGCCCGCCGGGTCCTGAGAGGGTCTTCTGTCGAAAGAACGGGCTTCGGCTTTGATGTTCACCGGCTTTCCCCAGGCATTCTCCTTGTTCTGGGAGGACTGAGGATACCCTTTCCTCTGGGTCTTTCCGGGCATTCAGACGGAGACCTTCTCTGTCACGCCATTGCCGATGCAGTTCTCGGAGCCGCAGGCCTACCAGACATTGGAACCCTTTTCCCGGCCTCAGAAGGGCGTTTCAGGGGCATCCGAAGCCTCGATATTCTTAAGGAAGCAGTTGCAATGGCGAGAGAGAAGGGGTTCACCGTGTCGTCGGTGAACGCTGTGGTCAATGCCCAGGTACCCCGCCTTGCGTCAATGGCGGAAGAGATCCGAAAGAACCTGACAGACGTACTGTTCGCGGACAGACCGGGAACGGTCTCGCTCACCTTCAAATCCGGTGAATGGACAGGTGATGTGGGCAACGGCGAAGCCATGAGATGTTGGGCCGTGGCCCGGCTTGTGACCGAAGGGGATCCCTGGCATGTTCACCCCAATGAAACCCCCGATGCATGACAGTTGCGGGAAAGGTCCTCTTTGGTATAGACTCTCTGCCAACAGAGTTAAAGGAACGAAAGGCTGGATCATTCCGGACCAAGAGGAGGTGCCCAGATGGAAGGGCCCGAGAACAGGATAATTGGAGATGGCCTGACATTCGACGACGTGCTCCTGGTACCTTCCTACAGCGAGGTGATACCGTCCCAGGTTGATGTCTCCTCCTTCCTGACCCCGGAGATAAGCCTCAACATCCCCTTCTGCAGCGCAGCGATGGACACGGTGACAGAAAGCCGGCTGGCCATTGCCCTTGCGAGAGAGGGTGGGATAGGCATTATCCACCGGAACATGAGCTGGGAAAAACAGGTCGCCGAGGTTGACAAGGTCAAGCGCTCCGAATCGGGGGTCATCGTGGACCCCTTCTATCTCCACCCCGAGGACCTGATCAAGGATGCAGTCGAGCTCATGGACCACTACCATATATCGGGAGTGCCCATAGTCGACGAAAGACGCAGACTGGTGGGAATTATTACAAACCGTGACCTTCGTTTCGTGACCGACTATCAGCAGCCCATCAGCGGGGTGATGACCCGGGAGAAACTTGTTACGGCCCCTGTGGGTACGGATCTTGAGGGCGCCACGAAGATCCTGATGAAACACAAGATCGAAAAACTCCCGATCGTCGACCGTGACGGGACCCTGAAAGGTCTGATCACCATCAAGGATATCCAGAAAGCCAGGGACTTCCCCCAGGCTTCGAAGGACTCCAGGGGAAGGCTCCGGGTCGGTGCAGCACTCGGTGTCGGTGACGGGGCCCTGGAAAGGGCAGGCAAACTGGTCGAAGCCGGCATTGATGTTCTTGTCGTAGATACGGCCCATGGACACTCCAGGGCCGTGGTAGAAACGGTAAGACTTGTAAGGAGGGAATTCCCCGGAGTTGCACTTGTCGGAGGGAATATAGCTACCGGGGAGGCCGCCGAAGCCCTCATCGATGCCGGAGCGGATGCGGTAAAAGTGGGCGTCGGCCCCGGATCGATATGCACCACCAGGGTTATAGCGGGCATAGGAATCCCCCAGCTATCAGCGGTCATGAGAGTTGCTGAAGTGGCTCACTCCAGAGGCAAGACCGTTATTGCCGACGGAGGGATCAGGTACTCAGGGGATGTGGTCAAGGCTGTTGCAGCCGGTGCCGATTCGGTAATGATAGGATCCCTCTTCGCCGGCACAGACGAAAGTCCCGGAGAGGTTGTCATCTATCGGGGAAGGTCCTTCAAAAGCTACAGGGGGATGGGCTCCCTGGGGGCGATGAAGGGCGGAGAGAGCAAGGACCGCTACTTCCAGGAGGGCCAGGAAGAGGAGAAACTGGTCCCGGAAGGTATCGAGGGACTCGTCCCCTACAAGGGGCCGATGAGCGCTATCGCATATCAGCTCGTGGGGGGTCTGAGATCAGGTATGGGTTACGTAGGTGCCTCCAATATCGAAGGACTGCAGAGAAATGCCAAATTCGTCAGGATAACCGGTGCGGGTGTCAAGGAGAGCCACCCCCACGATGTGGTGATAACCAAGGAGGCGCCGAACTACCACTTGGAATAGATCTGGAAGGACTGTAGGGTCGGCGGAACAGGTCCCGAACGACGGTCCTTTCTATCGCAAAAGTGTCCCTGTCGGTTCTCGGGACACGGTTCTCGGGACAAGTTGAAAAAAGTCTTGGAGGCGTGGTATACTCATCGTAGATGAACCGCCTTTAAAGTTCCGGATGGGGCGAAGAGCAGGGTGATCCTGCTCTTCGTTTTTTATCCGCCCTTAAAACAGGTTTAAGAGTTTTGTAACAGGTGGTGCTTTGAGAATGACAAGACAGGTCGAAAGAGAGGCTGTGCACAGGATGCATGGCTCCATCAGAGAGCTGGTCGAGGAAGCAGGTTATGAATACGTCTGGTCCGAACTGGCATTGGAAGAGGGCCGTACGGTACTCAGGGTCCTGATCGACAGTCTGGGCGGCATTAATGTCAAGGACTGCGAGATCGTGTCCAGAAAACTGGGAAGAATGCTCGACGACAGTGATCCGGGGCTGCCTGAGAGGTACTTCCTGCAGGTCAGCTCCCCGGGGATCGAGAGACCCCTTTTCAAGATCTCCGACTATGAACGTTTTTCTGGCAAGAGGGCAAGGATCAGACTCAAAAGCGGCCTCGATGGAAGAAAGAATCTGACAGGGACTGTTATTTCCGTTTCCGGGGACACTGTTCTGTTCCGCGAAGACGGATCGGGGGAGATCTCTATCCACTTCAATGACATTTCGAGAGCGAACCTGGTCTATGAAACGCCGGGCCCAGAAAGGCCCGTAGCCAAGGGGAAAAAGAAAAGGGGGCAGCAGTAATGCAGCTGGGACGCGATTTCGTTCGAGCTCTGAAACAGATAACCCAGGAGAGGAACTTGCCACTGGATGTCATTTCCTCGGGCCTCGAGGCGGCGATGATATCTGCCTACCGAAAGTACCGGGGAGGGGATCAGAATATCGAGGTCTTCGTGGCTCTGGAGAGCGGGGAGGTATCCATCTGCGAGGTCAGGCAGATAGTGGAAGTAGTGAGCGATCCTGACACGGAGCTGTCCATGGAAGAGGCATCAAAACTTGGCTTCAATGATGTTTCTTTTGGAGATATAGTCCGGGTGGAGGTCGAACCGGAGAAATTCGGTCGCATAGCGGCCCAGACAGCAAGACAGGTCATAATTCAGAGGCTGAAGGATGCCGAGAGGCAGGTCATTTACGAGGAGTTCTCGGACAAGATAGGCGACCTCGTCAACGGGGTGGTGTTCAAATCCGAGAACGACCAGGTCCTGGTAAGGCTGAACGACAGAACCGAGGCCATTCTGCCCAGGGAAGAGAGAATAGTTGGTGAATCCTATCCTCTCGGGAGCAGGATGAAGTTCTTTCTTGTAGAGGTGAGACAGACGACCAGGGGACCCAAGATCGTCGTCTCCCGGAGCCATCCGGGACTATTGAGGAAGCTTCTTGAGCTTGAGATACCCGAGATCAGGGAGGGAACCATCGAGATCAGGGAGATAGTAAGGGAATCAGGCGCAAGGGCAAAGGTGGCCGTATCAACCCTTGATCCCAACGTGGACCCCGTGGGGGCCTGTATCGGTAACGCTGGCGCCAGGATCAAGTCCATAAGCAAAGAGCTCGGCGGCGAAAGAATAGACGTGGTCGTATGGAACAGCGACCCCCTGGTCTTCATCAGGAACGCTCTTTCCCCGGCCCGGGTCCTGAAAGTCGAACCAGTACTGGAGCAGGAGAGGTCCGTCCAGGTTTTCGTCAGGCCAGATCACCTATCACTTGCCATAGGAAAGGCTGGGCAGAACGTCAGGCTGGCCGCTCGTCTAACAAAGTGGAAGATCGATATCAAGGTACTCGAACCTGAGAAATTACCCACCCTCCAGGATCTTTTTGAAGACCTGATAACTACCGGAGAGGGTGAGGAATGATCGGAACGGCGACGGGGTCGGGAAAGAGAAGAAGGCCAAGGACATGTGCCGGTTGCGGAGAAGAGTTCCCCAGAAGCGAACTGTTGCGGATCGTTAGGAGCCCCGACGGGGAGATAGCCGTTGATCCCACCGGGAGAGCCCCGGGAAGAGGGGTCTATCTCTGCAGGAGACGGAGCTGCCTGGAACTTGCCAGAAAGAAAAAGCAGCTTTCAAGATCTCTCAGGTCACAGGTCACGGATGATATATTTGCGACCCTCTCCACCATTCTTGAAGAGATCGGGGATGGAAGCAGTTCCGGAGGGGAACGACCTTGAGCGATAGACTTTCGGGCCTTTTGGGGATCGCCAGGAAGGCAGGGATCCTGTTTTCGGGGCAGGATACCGTCAGGGCCGAACTCAGGAGAGGCAAAAGGCTCCTTGTCATACTTTCAGGCGACCATTCCCGGAACGTCAGGTCCATGATAGAAGGCTACAGGATAAGGGGCATCTGCAGGGTCATGGTCACAGGGTGTCTGGGAAGGGAAGAGTTGGGTCACCTCCTTTCTACTGGTCCGACACAGATCGTTGGACTGCCCCTTGAGAATGGACTTTCGGAGAAGATCGAGAAGCTGCTGACCGAGGAGGTCGATAGATATGAGCAAGATCAGGGTCTATGAACTGGCAAAGATGCTGGGCAAAACCAACAGGGAGATGATGGATCTCCTCAGGGATCTCGGAGTAGAGGTCAAGAACCACATGAGCTCGATAGAGTCCGAGACTGCCCAGCTGGTCGAGGATGCCGTCAGCGAAGGTAGGAAGGGCCCCTCCCGCGACAGCATACCTTCCAGAAAGGTGGTCGTCCCCAAAGGAGCCCTTATCAACGAGGTGGCAACCCATCTGGGGAAGAAACCCGGGGAACTGGTCAAGATCCTGGTCTCTTCAGGTCAAATGATCCCTGCCAATTCGCCAGTTACAGATGAGATCCTGGAGGTCCTCTCTTCAGAGCTCGCGGTCGAGATAGTAACGGGCGATGAACAGTCCGTCGAGGAGAGTGCAGTGGTAAGCAGAAAACCCCTTTTCAGGGGCGATAACCTCCTTGAGAGGGCTCC